>JAESFP010000091.1_pt1 | contig 121027 bp, 108 predicted proteins | sample 9266181 | NCBI WGS metagenome assembly JAESFP01 (sample SAMN14502547, study PRJNA617102) | algae metagenome | isolation source: Pegethrix bostrychoides GSE-TBD4-15B and co-occurring heterotrophs from... | place: USA: Grand Staircase-escalante National Monument, Utah | collected 2006-08-15 | reverse complement strand
TAGCGCGCAATTTTGCCCTGAATTTGTATCGCCACAATGGTTTTGAGAATATGGCTCAAGCTCAACGGCTCGCTGGCTTTGGTCTGAGCACACTCAAGTTATTATTTAGAATGAAATAACCCTGCATCATGGGCTTAACTTTTTTTTCGTAAAAGTCCATGACCGTTTCTTTCGTTGGCTCTAAAACGCAATCCAACCGCCGCAATACGGTAAAAGGCAGAATCACCTTGCCATAATCCGCCTGTTTGTAGTCCCCCCGCAACAAGTCGGCGACACTCCAAATAAAGTTGGCAAGCTGTCTTACGTTTTCCGTCCGTGCCATATCACACCAATCGAATAGCCGCCATCAATGATAGACCAGATTCCAGCAGCTTGATGAGCCGATAAAACTTGCGATTGTGCCAGCCGCGCAGCAGAATTTTGCCAGCGAAGTTAAAAAATCTAATTCGATATTCAAATCTTCTTCCGCCCACAAAATCTACTGAACTCAATCTATTTGATTCAGTTGCTTTAAGTCAGTTCTTGTGACTCGCTCAAGGCGTGGATCAAGCTCGATGAATCGCTAACGAAACCAAAGCACTGCTTGACGTTATAAAGCGTCGCCTGCATACAGTAGTCAGGCGAGGTAGTGGCGGTGCAGTCTGAGAGCAGAATGCAGTCATAGCCAAGAAAATTGGCATCTTGCAGCGTGGCCATGACGCATTGATCCGCGTTCACGCCGCCAAAAAACAGGCTGCTGCGCCCCAGATTTCGCAAAATGCTGTCGAGCGCCGTATCCCAAAAGCCGCTCATCCGGTACTTATCAACGCAGATATCGCTGGGTTCAATCACCAGTTCATCCACCACTGCCGCCGCCCAACTCGATTTAATCAGCACGGGCGCACCGTTGGGCAATGGGTCGCCCAGTCCGGTTCCGGCGCCAGTCGGGTTGTAGACATGCCGCAGTCCAGCGGCGATATTCAGCAGATCAGGCCGATTGCCCCAGTTGAGCCAGATCACGGGAACTTCGGCTTGGCGTAGCGCAGGCAGCAGTGACTGGATGGGTTCAATTGGCGTTCGGGCAGGGCTAACATCTACACCAATCTGCGCCAGCCAGCCATCAGGATGGCAGAAGTCGTTTTGCATATCCACCACAATCAAGGCCGCTTTTGCCAGATCGAGCCGCAGGGTTTTGGTTGCCGTGTCCAGCTGAATCGGGACAGGTTGCAGCGGCGGGCGAGTAATGTCGGCTAGCTCAGCGTTTACCGCCCAGGCGTTTGGAGGGATACCGAGCGGTTTTAGAGGTGAGTTCATAGGTGCAGTCGAGACATGCTGATTTCCTAATCCAAAAGCTCAGTACGCTTCCGTAGTTGGGACTACAGTTAGGGCTACGCTTTGTCGCCAGAATTTTTGCTGCCACCATTGTCACCGCTGTCACCGCTGCCACCACAGTAGGCAATCAGATCAATTTCTAAATCTCCCAGCCCCGCCAGTCCGGTCACGCCAATCGCGGTGCGCCCCGGAATATGACCACTGCTGAAGTAAGAGGCATAGATCGGGTTGAGAATCGGCAGAAATCGCATGTCGGTGACAAACACCCGCGCCATCACCACCTGGTCAAAGCTGCTGCCGCCCGCTTCTAGCACGAGCTTCAAATTGTCCATAACGCGCCGAGTCTGGTCTTCAATCGCGCCGCGCTGGATTTCATTAGTGGTGGGTTCTTGAGCCAGCTGCCCGGTGACAAACAGCAGATCTCCGGCGCGGACTGCGTGACAATAAGGTGAAACAGGAGCCAATGTACCGTCGGGTAAATTGATATATTCCATTGGGCTACCTCTGTGCTGAACCATTGCGTAGAATTTATCTCAGAAACCACAGGTTGCCACCGATTTATAACGTCTCCTTAAGAACCTTGAAAAGCATCCCAGAAACCAGTGAGGTCAAACGCCCGTGAGCTACAGCATCCAAACCGCGCTAGTCCCGGCGCCACAAAGCTACGAAACGGTCGATCTACAAATTCGGCAGGACAAAATTGCCGCGATTGGCGCTCACCTGCCGCCTGCCGACACCGTAGCTGACACTATAATTGACACCGTAATTGACGGCAGAGACAAGCTGCTGCTGCCGGGATTTGTCAATGCCCACACGCATTCGTCTGAACTCTGGCAGCGCGGCCTGATCCCGCCATTACCCCTGGAGCTATGGCTCGCCGAACTCTACGACTTTGCGCCGCTCGATCCAGAGCAAATCTACCTCAGCGCTCTAGGCACAGCCGTCGAGACGCTGCTGTCCGGCGGCACAACGGTGGTCGATCATCTGGTGCTGATCCCCGGACGCGAAGCCGAGACAATTGCTGCTGCCGTCCGCGCCTACCGCGAAGTCGGGATTCGGGCTTACGTCGCGCCGCTGGTGCAGGATCAGCCATTTGGCACGGGGCTGCCGACTCTGGGCACCGCTCAAGCATCCCACTCGCCAGCATCAGCTTCGCCAGAGCAGGTGATGAGTACAGAGGCGGTGCTAGATCTGCTGCGGGATGCCGTGCGGCAGTTTCACGATCCGGTGGCGGGGATCAATCTAGTCGTCGCGCCCACCGGGATTCAGCTCTGCTCAGACGCACTGTTTGAGGGCTGCGCGGCGCTCAGCGACCAGCATGGCCTCTGTCGTCATGCCCATCTGCTGGAAACCAAAGCCCAAAAGATACTGGCGCAGGAGAAATACGGCGGCTCGGCGGTAGCGCACCTGAAGCGTCTGGGCTACCTGAATCAGCGCAGCTCTCTGGCTCACTGCGTCTGGCTCGACGACTATGACATCGAGATCCTGGCCGAGACGGGCGCAACGGTGGTGCATAATCCGCTCAGCAATCTACGGTTGGGCAGCGGTATTGCCCCGCTGCTCAAGTATCGGCAAGCAGGTGTGAATATTGCCTTTGGCTGCGACGGCTCTGCCAGCAACGACTCGCAGGATCTGCTGGAGGCAATCAAAATTGGCTCAATTCTGCACAACACCACCGACTTTGAATATCGCCACTGGATCACGCCTCGCGAGGCAGTTGAAATGGCGGCACTGGGTGGCGCGACGGGCCTGAATGCTGCCGATCAGATTGGTTCGCTCACTGTCGGCAAACAGGCTGATCTGGTGCTCTACGACCTGAGGAGCCTCTCTCTGCTGCCGCGCACCGACCCGATTGGCCTACTGGTTTTGGGTCGCCCCACACAGGCAGTCCATAGCGTTTGGGTGAACGGCAGGCAGGTCGTGGCGCAAGGCGAACTCTGCACGATTGATGTCAACCAGCTGCGGCAGGAATTATTTGAGCGCAGCGCTTGGCAAAGCCCTCGGCAGTCGGCGATGCGGCAGTCAATGGAATTCCGCTACCGGGAGCTAATGGGGCTAGCAATCTAGGGTTGCGGAACTGTGGCGTTTCTCAATCTAGAGAACAGTCTGACGAACAATATTACAACACCATTTGGCGCTATCTTACAATAAGAAGGTGTATGTTTAAAAAACTATCAAGTAAAATAAACGACTAGAGATATCTAATTAGGAGCAACACGCAGGAATAAGTTAATGCGACCTAGTTAATGCAACCTAATTGATGTCTTTAGTAAATTCCAGGAATCAGCTTCTTGACCCGCTGCCGATAGTCATTGTAATCAGCATATTTCTCACTCAGCCAAATCTCTTCTCGGCGCGCTTTGAGATCAAAAAACAGCAGCAGCGCCAGCGTTCCGACCAAATGAGACAGGCTGAGCTGTCCAATCGCATCAGCCCAAGCCGCTAAAATGATGCCGCCATAGAGCGGGTGGCGCACTAAGCCATAGCAACCCGTCTGCACGAGCTGACCGTCCGATCTGGGATAGGGCAATGGCGTTAAGCTTTGCCCCAAGTCCAGCAGCCCTTTAACCAACAGAATTAACCCGCCCAGCAGCAGCAGTGCCGCAGTTGTCCAGAGTCCGTAGACGGCGATAGGCGACAGATCAGTCAGCGGCAGCGGACGATAGGCAGGCAGTAGCAAAAAGCCTAGAATCAGCCCCGCCTGTGCTATCACCCAATATTCACCCCGCTGACCTTTCCAGCTTTCGGCATTAAATCCCCAGTCCGAGATTTGTTTCATGCTGCGTTGTCCTCCCTTGCCTTTATTTTAAGCTTAGAAATCTTAAGCTTAGAGTTACTGTAAGCTTAAAGCCGCTGGTTGCTACAATTGAGCATCGTGTGATCCCGGTGGGAATGCTAGAGGTTAAGTCCTGATTAAACAGATTCAACCCGCAGCAGCGCTTCAAACTCTCCATGTGCAACTTCTCAGCCCGTATTTTGCTCGTTGAGCCAGCAGCAAATTCACTATCGCTGTTGCCCCTGCTTAACCCAATCCTCAGCGAATTCCCCGGTGAACCCCTAGCCCAGCCGGTCATTCAGCAGGTGGCCAGTCTTGAGGCAGCAGCCATCGCTCTAGAGCAAGCGCCTTATGATATCTGCTTGATAGATGGCTGTCTGGTTCAGCAGGATAATTTTTTGCTGCTGCCTGAATCACTGCTCAGCCAAAGTACCGCGCTCATCCTGGTTAGTGCCTCTGAGCAGGTCTGCCCCTTAAGTGGTCTGAGCCTGCTTGGGGTTGACTGTCTGTCACGGAGCGCGCTTAGCCCAGCTGTTTTGGCTCAGGCAATCCTGCGAGCTGTGGAGCGCAGTCAGCTTTTGAGCAGCCTCAGCCAAACTGAACGCGAAAAGCAGCAGCTAGCGCTAGCCTTTGCAGAACTCCAGCAGCGTGAACAGCGCTATGAGCTGGCGCTTCAGGGTAGCACAGACGGCATCTGGGACTGGGATCTCGGCAGCGGCAGTCTGTTTTTTTCGCCGCAGTGGAAAGCGACGCTGGGCTATGGCGAAGCGGAAATTGGGACGCAGCCTGAAGAATGGTTTGAACGGATTCACCCCGAAGATCTTTACTGGGTGAAGCGCGATCTAACGGCACATCTCGACGGAATCAGCAGTCGCTTTGAAAGCGAGCATCGGATTCTGCACCAAGACGGAGAATATCGCTGGGTGCTGAGTCGCGCTCAGGTCAGCCGCAATGCGCTCGGCGAGGCAGTCCGGCTCGTCGGCATCCAAACAGATGTCAGCGGCTTAAAGCATGTCGAAGCCAAAATTGTGCATGACGCTCACTATGACCTGCTCACCGGACTGCCCAACCGCGTCTTGCTAATGGAGCGACTGTGCCATGCGGGCGAAATGTCTAGCCGCCGCTCAGACTATATTTTTGCGGTGCTGTTTATCGATCTCGATCGGTTCAAGATGATCAACGACAGCTTGGGGCATGCGATTGGCGATCAGCTGCTCTGCGAGATTTCGACGCGGCTGGCCGACTGCCTGCGACCCCACGATACAGTGGCGCGGCTGGGCGGCGATGAGTTTGTGATTTTGCTGGAAGATGTCAAGAGTCAGGACAACGTCATGCTGGTGGCCGAGCGGATTATGCAGGCGCTCGCCGCACCGTTTAATTTGGAGGGCCGCGAGATTTTTACCAGCGCCAGCATTGGCATTACCTTCAGCAGCAGCGGCTTCAACCGTCCGGAGGATCTGCTGCGGGATGCCGATCTGGCTATGTACGGAGCCAAAACCAAAGGCCGGGGGCGCTATGCAGTGTTCCACCCCAAAATGCATAGCTCAGCCGTGGCGCTGCTGGAGATGGAAAACGACCTGCGGCGAGCCGTTGAGCGCGACGAACTCCAACTCTACTACCAGCCGATTATTTCGCTGCGCTCCAACCAGCTCGTTGGCTTTGAGGCGCTGATCCGCTGGCAGCATCCGCAGCAGGGACTGATTTCGCCCGCTCGCTTTGTACCCATTGCCGAGGAGACGGGGCTGATTATACCGATTGGCAGCTGGATTTTGCGTCAGGCTTGCCTGCAAATGCGGCAGTGGCAACAGCAGTTCCCCGACTGGCCAGGACTGACGGTGAATGTCAATTTGTCAAGCAAGCAGTTTAGTCCACATCTGGCAGAGCAGGTGGAGCAGATCTTGAGCGAAACCGGACTCGAACCACACTACCTGAAGCTGGAAATCACCGAAAGCGTGCTGATGAGCCATGCGGAGTCGGCGATTGCCACCCTGAGTCAGCTCAAACAGCTCGGCATTCAGTTAGCCATCGACGACTTTGGCACAGGCTACTCCTCGCTCAGCTACCTGCATCGCCTGCCGATTGACACCCTGAAAGTTGACCGCTCGTTTATCCAGCGGGTGGACTCAGACGGTGAACAGCTGGCAATTGTGCGAACGATTATCACGCTGGCCTGGAATCTGGGCATGGAGGTGGTAGCAGAGGGCGTTGAGACGCTGAAACAGCTCGCCCAGCTTCGCTCTCTGCGCTGCGAATATGCCCAAGGCTACCTGTTCTCACAGCCTTTAGCCGTCGAGTCAATTGGGGCACTGCTGAACCAAGCGCCAGATCATAGCCAGTTTAAGAGCGTAGGCAAGCAGCGATCCTCGGCGCGCTAGGGAGGGGCTAGACTTGGGGACTAGACTTGTGGGACTAGACTTGGGAACTAGTAGATTTCAGAGGCGCTCTATCGCTCAGCGCTGAGTACCGCTAAGATAGGCGGGTAGAACTAGCGGTTGCCATGCGTCTTTTTTCCGCCACCCCCCCGACTGAAGCAGAAACCCAAACTCGGATTTTGAAAGCAGCCCAAAAGCTGTTTGCACGGCGCGGCTACAACGGCACCACAACTCGCGATCTAGCTCAAGAGGCTGGCGTGGCTGAGGGGACGCTGTTTCGCTATTTTGAAAACAAGAAGACAATTTTGGTGGCGGTGGCGACGCAGGGCTGGGTTGATATTCTCACCGAGCTGCTGACCGAGCTGAGTGAGATGGCTAGCTACAAGGCAATTGCTCAGGTGATGCGAAAACGAATGCTCAACCTGCACCAAAACGCCGATCTGCTGCGGGTTTGCTTCATGGAAGCCCAGTTTCACCCTGAACTCTCGGAGCAGATCCAGAGCGAGGTAATTGTCAAAATGACCGACGTGGCCGAGGCTTTTTTTGAAACCGCGATGGATCAAGGCGTTTATCGTCGCATGAATCCTCGCATTGTCGCCCAAATTTTTCTAGGGATGTTCACGATTGCTGGCTTTAGCCGCGACACGATCACCCCCGGAGATAGCTCACCGCAAGCCATGCTGGAAATGGCCGAGGGCATGGCCGATATTTTCCTGAACGGCGTGTTGGCTCAGCCCTGATGCTGAATTTAGCTGGCCGCTATTAGCTTGACATTCCCCTTCCTTAGCCGCTACATTTAGGGCTTAATGAAGGGGAGTAGCTGCGGGTTGCGCCCTGATTGGCAGGTAGCAAGCAGGCAATCTAGCCGCTTAAGTCAACATACTGGTGATGAACCTGGCTTAAGTAACAAACCAAGACGTTAATCTTGATTTGAAGTGAGACCTTCACTAAGTTCACGGCGATTTTTCGCAGAGTGAGCTTGGTGGAGTCTTATGGGTTCATCAAGCTCGCTCAAATTGGATCGCCATCCTTTGAGAGCTGGAGCTTAAAGATGCTAACTGCCTTCACCGCCGGACTGCTGCTGATTACGGTTTCAGAGCTGGGCGACAAGACTTTTTTTATTACTGCCATTTTGGCCATGCGCCATCCGCACCGCCCCGTGCTGATTGGGGCTGTTTCAGCCCTGGCCGTCATGACTTTGATATCCGTGCTGTTTGGTCAGGTAGCAACGCTGCTGCCGCAGATTTATGTGCAGTGGGCCAAGGTGATTTTGTTTTTGGGCTTTGGCCTGAAGCTGATTTATGACGCGCAGAGCCTGTCAGATCAACCTGCTGTGGCCGAGCAAGCCGAAGCGCTAGAGGTCGTGGCGGAAGCCGAGGCCAAGCGCCCCAAGCAGCAAAGCGAGCGAGCCGTGATTTCGGAAACCTTTGGGCTGGTGTTTGTAGGCGAATGGGGTGACCGGACGCAGATTGCCACGATTGCGCTGGCTGCTGCCAATCCTCCCGTCGGAGTGGCGCTAGGGGCGATTTTGGGTCATGCGATCTGTGCGGTATTGGCGGTCGCCTGTGGCCAGATGCTCTGTGGCCGCATCTCTGAGCGCAGAATTACCCTGCTGGGAGGTGGCTTATTTTTAGTTTTTGCAGCGGTTGGTCTCTATGAGCTGCGCTAGGCTAGGTGCTCGAGATGTCAAGAAGATTCTGTTAAGCCGCTAATCTGTCCATCGTTCTCTGGTATCTTGTATGCGGACAACCGCCAGTGTTTTTGCAGAGAGCTGCTCTTGGCTAAAGCGTCCCGTGAGTTCCCTTAATGACCGTAGGAGTAATCCGCTCTAGTGATCGACAGAATCTCTTCTTGCCCTCTGCCTCGCCTAACAGCTAGCTTGATGAGCAGCTTAGTAGGCAGTTTAGCGGGGGCACTGTTGCTAATGCTGCCTGCTGAGGCCGCAAAGCTACAGTCCTGGCAGTTTGACCGCGCCCAGAACCAGCTCAGCTTCACGACTGATGAACCAGTCCAACCCAGAGTTCAGTTTTTGAAGAATCCCGCTCGCCTTGTGATCGAGCTGCCCAATACCAGCCTAGAGCGCCGCCGGGTGCGCCAGAACGAAACAGGCGCAATCGACGAGGTTGAGGTTCGTCGTGAAGATGATGAGCTAGCTCAAATCATTATTGAACTCGATAACGATTACACGATCGATCCGGCGCAGGTTATCGTGCGCGGCACCAGCAGCACAGGTTGGACTGTCCAACTGCCGCAGCCGCAGCCGCAGAGTCGCAGTCAGCGCCGAGCCAGCCGCGATCAGCCCGCTGTGGCAGTCGCCGTGATGCCCTATGTTGAGGCCGCCACGCTGGAGGCAATTGAACTGAGCGGCAATCAGGTGATTTTGCGGAGTGACCGACCGCTGAGTGACTACAGCAGCGGCTGGGATCAGGCCACCGCCAGCTATCAGATTACCCTGCCCAAAACGCAGCTGGCCAGGGGCTTTACGACACCCAGACCTGAGCCGCGCGGTTCACTGCTTAGCCTGCGGGCGCGTCAGCAGGAGACGAGCGTGGTGCTGTCGCTGGTGCCTGCTCCCGGCTTGCAGTTTGGCGCACTGGAAGCGAGCGGCCAAACGCTAGCGCTGAATCTGACTGGCGCGGCGCAGCGCCGCTTGGGGCAGGTGAACCGCAGTCCGCTGCCGCCGCTCGATCAGCTGCCGAACGTGGCCAGCAAGCAAATTAAGGTGGCGATCGATCCAGGGCATGGGGGGCGTGATCCAGGCGCAGTTGGCATCGGTGGACTGCGCGAGACGGACATTGTGCTGCCCGTTGGCCTGAAGCTGGCTGAGATCTTGAGAACTCAAGGCGTTGAAGTCGTTTTGACGCGGCAGGACGATCGTGAAATTGACCTAGAGCCGCGCGTCAGCACAGCCAACCGGGCTGATGTCGATTTGTTTATCAGCGTCCATGCCAATGCAATTAGCCTGAGTCGGCCTGATGTTAACGGCATTGAAACCTACTATTATTCGACTGGCGCGGCCAAAGTGCTGGCCGAGGCGATTCAGGAGAGCCTGCTCGATGCGACTGGTTCTAATGATCGGGGCGTGCGTCAGGCTCGGTTCTACGTGCTACACCATACCCAGATGCCTGCTACTTTGGTTGAGTTGGGATTTGTAACGGGTGCAGAGGATGCGCGCCGCCTCTCTGATCCGCAGTATCGGGATTTGCTGGCGCAGGCGGTCGCGCGCGGAGTTTTGCACTACATTACCCAAAACTTCTAGCCCTTTATTAATCGCCGATCTGCGGCGGGATCTGCTCATGCTCCATCTGTCCTCCGACCAGATCAATGCCGTCTGTCAGCTGATTCAGAGCGCTGGTCAAACTGCTCGACAAATGGCAACTCAGGAATTCCAGGTCTATGAAAAGGGTAAACAAGATTATTTCACCGATGTAGACCGAGCGCTTGATCAACAAATTGCAGCTGGACTCGCGACGCTGTTTCCAGCTGATCCGGTCATTACCGAGGAAAACCCAGACTCCTGGCCAGCCTTCGGCAAATCAGCGCATCGCCTCTGGCTGATCGATCCGCTGGACGGCACGGATGACTTTATCCAGGGCAGCGACGACTATGTGATCATGATGGGACTGTCGGTTGAGCATCAGCCTGTGCTGGGCTGGCTCTATGCCCCGGTTTCCCGTCAGCTCTACTACGGCGGTGCTGAGGTTGGCCTCTACCAAGCAGAAGCTGAGGCAACCCCGGTTCCGTTACAGCCCAGCCCCCCAACTCCGCCTAGCCCCAGCTTCTGTCCCATTTTAATTGGCCACAAAGACCGCAAGCGATTTGGAGCTGCCCTGACGCGACAGATTCCGGCAGCCCAGTTTGCCTATGTCGGCAGCTTTGGCCTCAAGGTGATGCAGGTGATCCTGGGGCGAGCAGGTCTCTATGTTTACTTTAATCGGCGGGTGAAGCTCTGGGACACAGCTGGCCCGCTGGCGCTGGCAAAGGCGGCCGGCTTGGTCTGTTGTGATCTAGAGGGCGAGCCGTTGCGATTTACACCAGACTCCATCGACGCAGCTAACCTAGCGCACCAGCAGGCGATTATTATTGGCTGGCCTGACTATGTTGAGGCGCTGCTGCCGCTCATCCAGCAGGCGGTATAAAACTCCATCAGTAGGATGAGGCGCAATGCCTGCTGGCAACCTAAGCTGTGAGTAAGTCGAAGGCAGGATTATTTCAGCCAAAGTCGCTGAGTCTGCATCTTGAGCGGATCTCTGGAGCAGATTTCCGGAGCAGATCTGGAATCTTTTGGGAAGGTTGCTGGAATCCCGCAGTCGGCTGCTGTAGTTAAGCCAGATGACGCTCCGCCGCATCTGCAAGCTACTTAATCTGCAAGCCATCTAGGGGGACAACCATGAAATTTCGTACTTTTGCTTTAACTAGCGCGCTGATTAGCCTGATGCCCCTGCTAGTTGGCACTCCAGCTCAAGCAGGACAGGCTGAGCTGAGACAGCTAGCTGAAACGCGAGCCTGTGCGGGCTGCGACCTGAGCGGTGACAATTTGAGCAACATGCATTTGATTGGGGCCGACCTGCGAGATGCTAACCTATCAGGCGCAGACTTGAGCGGGATCAATCTCGAAGGCGCAGACCTCACAGGCGCAGACCTGACAGGCGCAGACCTGAGCGATGCCTTTTTGACCAACGCTATCCTGAGTGATGCCAACCTAACCGAAGTCAACCTGACGCGGGCCAAGATCTACCATGCCGATGTCTCAGGGGCGACCATGACGGCTCTAGACCTGACGAATGCTGAAGTCTACGGCACGAATATTAGCGTCGGCGGTGAGTAAGTCACAGAGCCAGAGTCACCGTTCCGGGTAACTTTCCAGGGTGGCCGTTCTGCCAAGAATTCTTTCAAGAAATAATTTGCGGAGAACGCAGGTCAAACTCTATACTATGATGACTCTAGCTAGAGTGAGCGTAAATTTGACTGGGGCTGACTGAGGACTTGACCTACCCGACTTGAATTTGCTTGTGCCAGGTTGCGCTTCGCTGCGAGAGTAGCTCTTCCCCTATCCTTATTTAGTCCTGCCCCACACTCATTAGATGCTAGATTGTTTAGGCCATGTCTAGGTTAGCTACAGCCAGATTCATTACAGCCCTACTCCGGACTTTACTATGACATCGAGCCAAACTCGGTCACAGGCACTTAGTTCCGCAGTTTCACCCTCGCATGGTTCCATGCTCGATCGGTCAAACCCTCGTGAGTCAAAAGAATCAGCTTTGATCCGCTCCAACGCCTTCTTCGACGGGTTGCCGGAAGCTAGCATTGAGCAGTCTTTGGCGCATGTAGTTGTGCGGAATCATCCGGCCAACCAGATGCTGCTACTGGAAAACGACTGGGGTAGCTCGGTCTACTTTATTTTGGAAGGCTGGGTAAAAATCCGCACCTATAACCTAGATGGCAAAGAAGTGACGCTGAACATTTTGGGTCGCGGCGAGCTGTTTGGCGAGATGGCAGCGCTTGATGAGGTGCCGCGCTCAACTGACGTGATTACGCTAGTGCCGACCACGATTGGCAATATGCCAGCCCAAGATTTTGTGCAGTTGCTCAACAGCGAACCCAAGTCGGGGGTGCGGCTGGCGCAGCTGATGGCAAGACGGCTGCGCCAGGTAAATCGGCGGCTGCGGCTGCGCGAGTCAGACAGCGTTTCGCGAGTGGCTGATATTCTGCTATTTTTGGCCGAGGGACAGGGCAAGCCGGGAGAGCAGGGCATTGAGATCCCAAACTTGCCGCACCGGGAGCTGAGTAGCCTCAGCGGGCTAGCGCGCGAGACGGTGACGCGCGTTTTGAGCAAGCTCGAAAAGAAAGGGCTGATCCAGCGCGAGCGCGATCTGCTCTGCATCCCCGATTCAGCTGCGCTGGAGCGCACGTTGATGTAATGTTAGCTTGTGATTTTAGCTGGCTCTAGTGCCGATACAGCTTGCGGTATTGCCGACAAAGGGAGTTGACCGAAGCTAGCGTTACAGCCTGCTCAAACGCATCTGGAAAGGCTTGGTCAGACTGAATCTGGGTGAGCTGCTCGACTGTGCCGCCCGACTCCAAAAACAAACAGATTGTCTGAGCATAGGCTTCGATCTCATCTTGGTCGAGTGTTTGGCTGTAGCTTAGCGTTTCAGCAGTAGCCACCTCCCGGAACTGTTGCCAAAATGCGGCTGGCTCATGCCAAGCCCAGTTGTGCTGTTGCTGACAGTAAGGCTGAAGCGGCACAACTTCCCCCTCCGTATCCAGCGCCAGATAGCCTGAGAGATTATAAAGCCAGCACACGCCTGCCGTGTTCAGAGCAAATGCGGGCGGTGCAGCAGTTTCTGAAGCAGGAGCTATGGATTTTGCAGCAGCTTGAGCGAGTTCAGGCGGCAAAAGCAAGGCTAGCGGCTGCAACATTAACGGCAACATCAACGGCAAAAATAGCGGCGCATAGAGTTTCAGCATGGTTTTAGCGTACCGTGATCACAGGCATTTATCTCTATAGCCTCTCCCAAAACCCCTCTCAAAACCTATGCGACATCGAATTCGGGCAGCAGCCTTGATGACTCAGGGCGACTCTATTCTGCTGGTCTGCCACAAAACGCCGGAGACCGGATCTCTTTGGTGGATTCCACCGGGCGGCAAGCTAGAGAGCTTTGACCAAACAATTTTTGACTGCGCTCGACGCGAAGTATTTGAGGAAACAGGGCTATCAGCCACCTGTAGCCGGATTGCCTACATCCGCGAGTGCCGTGACCTGAAGCTGGGCGTTCAGCATCTAGAGCTGTTTTTAGTAGCTGACTCTTACACGGGCGAGATCACGCTGGCGCACCAGCCACCGACTGAGCCGGATGCAGATATGATTCAAGAAAGCCGCTGGGTGACTAGAGCTGAACTGCCTAGCCTGCTGGTTTATCCAGAGATCTTGCAGCAGGATTTCTGGGATGATTTGGCAACGGGCTTTCCAGAAACAAAATACCTGGGGAGTCACGACTTTAATTCAATCTAGGCAGGTCGATCTAGATAGTCGATCTAGATACAGGACGTAGATCTGACTTCAGACGGTTTTTATCTGGCTTAAGTTCATCAAGACTGGAGCATAGCAGCTCAACTCGATGCTCAACTTGATATATATGCGCCCAACATGCGACAGATTAGCCTACCGACTCAGCGTCAATGGCAGCAAGAAATCACTGAGTTAGTGCGCGGTCTGTCAGGTGGCTTCCTGTTTGGCGTACCGCTGCTCTACACAATGGAAGTCTGGTGGATCGGTTCCTACCTCGATCCGCCGCTGATGCTGGTAATTCTGGCTGTCACCTTCGTCATTCTGTTTCTGCTCAACCGCACCGACGGATTTCGTCAGTTTAGTCCTGATCAGCCCTGGCAAGCTGTCATGGACAGCATCGAGGCGCTGGCGCTGGGCATTCTTTGCACCGTGCTGCTGCTCGTGCTGCTGCGGCAGATTACAGGCCAGACGCCCTTGAATGAAGCCTTGGGCAAGGTGATTTTAGAAGGCGTGCCGTTTGCGATTGGTGTAGCGCTGGCACGCTCAATTATGCAAGGACAAGCAGGGGATGATGATCCAAAATCTGCTAATTCTGAGCAGCCCAACGCTAGCGCCACTTATAACGCCACGCTGGCCGATATAGGCGCGACGCTAATCGGCGCAATCTTCATTGCCTTCAATATTGCGCCAACCGACGAAGTGCCGATGCTAGCTGCCGCCACTTCTCCAGTCTGGCTGCTGGCAGTTATTGCCACCTCGCTGCTGATCTCTTATGGCATTGTGTTTGCTGCTAATTTCACCACCCAGGCGCGGCGACTGCAAGCTGACGGTCTATTTCAAAAGCCGCTTGTTGAGACTGTGCTGGCCTATCTGCTGTCGCTGGCCGCCGCTGCCGCAATGCTCTGGTTTTTTCAACGGCTGAACTTTAGCGATCCCTGGACAAGCTGGCTGACGCAAACGCTGATCTTGGGTTTACCCGCCACGGTTGGCGGAGCAGCAGGACGGCTAGCGGTTTAGGTGCCGTTTAAGCATTAAGCATATGGAGAAGCATTAAGCATATGGGTACAGCTCGCAAATCCCGTCGCGCGATGCGAATTCCGGCGGAGTGGATCACCTTTGCTCTATCAGCCTTGATCGTGGTTGGACTAGTGGGGCTGGTGCTGCTGAGCTGGGTGACGCAGAGCCACGAACCGCCGATCCTGAGCGTTCAGATAGAGGCAATGCGAGTGAGAGACGGCCAGTTCTATATCCCATTTACCGTAGAAAATACGGGTGGCGATACGGCTGAGGCCGTGCAGATCGTAGGCGAACTGCGGCAAGGAGAGCAAATCATTGAGAACGGCGAGCAGCAAATTGATTTTTTGGCGAGTCACGAACAGCAGTCTGGCGCGTTTGTTTTTACGCAGAACCCGCAGATGGGTCGCCTCAGCCTGAGAGTGGCAAGCTATCAGCTACCCTAAGCTGTGACTCGCAGCCCAAAGTAGGTTAGCACCAGCTCCTGCTCTCCAGTGTTTTGCACCTCATGCAGCTCATGGGCCTCGACAGCAATGCAGATACCAGGCGACAGTAGATAGAGCTGGCCATCAATCAAAATCTGGCCGCTGCCCGACTCCACAAAAAAAACCTCGCACATATCGGCATGAGCATGGGCGGCAGCGTTCTGCCCCGGAGCAAATCGCGCCTGCGAAAAGTTGGTGAGGTGGGGCAAATCGCCCAAGCGCAGCATCACCTTCTTCTTGATCGCCGGATTGTGAGAAACTGATTCTTCAGGCAGCGCATTGAGTGCGGTTTGCTTCATAGCGGCTGTAGCTGTTTTAAGCTGAATAGATTGGAACTATTAACGCTGATGGCAGGCTTCGAGCCAAGCTTGCGGCCACTTCACTAGCCAAAAAAAGTCAGAGCCGTCAGAACCTTAATTAATTGAACAAGATCACGGATTCCAGCCGTCAGGATAATGCCAATCTTGCTAGGCTGCGAAGATCTCCCCCAATCATAGAGCTTTTGCCATGTCTAACCGCTTGACATCACCTGATTTGTCCGCCGTTTCTCACCTGTCAGATCAGCCATCAGCTTCCCTGCAGTCTGGTTCAGGACGCTTTCGGCAGGCGATTCAAGACCGAGAGTTTTTGGTTACCGCAGAAGTGATGCCCCCCAAAGGCGGCAATCCGGCTCACATGCTAGAAATGGCGGCATTGCTCAAAGGGCGCGTCCATGCGGTCAATATCACAGACGGAAGCCGTGCCGTGCTGCGGATGTCCTCTCTGGCCGCTTCGGTCTTGCTGAAGCAGCAGGGAATTGAGCCAATCTGCCAGATCGCCTGCCGGGATCGCAACGTGATTGGCTTGCAGGCTGACCTGATGGGCGCGCAGGCGTTGGGCATCCAGAATATCCTGGCGCTGACGGGCGATCCGATTAAGGCGGGCGATCACCCAACGGCTCGCAGCGTTTTTGAGCTGGAGTCAGTGCGGCTACTGCGGCTGATTGAAAAGCTGAATCGCGGCTTCGATTTCAACGACAAGCCGCTGCCGGATGGCGCAACATCCCTGCTAGCAGGTGGCGCTATCGATCCACAGTGCAAGAGCTGGTCGGGGCTACAGGGTCGATTTGAGCGCAAGCTGGAGGCCGGAGCGCAGTTCTTTCAAAGCCAGCTCATTTCTGACTTTGATCGGCTCGAAAAGTTTATGACTCAAATTGCAGCAGATTGCGGCAAGCCAATTTTAGCCGGAATTTTTCTGCTCAAATCGGCCAAAAATGCTCAGTTTATCAATCGCAACGTGCCTGGTGTCGAGATTCCGCAGGCGATTATCGACCGATTAGAGGCTGCTGCCCAGCCGCTAGACGAGGGCGTGCAGATTGCGGCTGAGCAAGTGCAGATGGCACGTCAGCTCTGTCAGGGCGTGCATTTGATGGCCGTGAAGCGAGAAGATCTGATTCCCCAGATCTTAGATCGAGCCGGGGTTGGAGCAGTCGGTTGAGGCGGCACCAGGGGGGCAGGAGGTGACATAAGGGGGCAGGAGGCAATAGGTTGAAACGGGCAATTCTGGCACGAGTCGCAGTGCAGATCGCTGGTAAAGTTCGATACTTACGGGACTTCACCTCAGCTTCATGAGTTGATGTGGGGTGTCACCCCCCTTGTAAACTTTTTGTCTCATTGCGATTATTAGTCCTAGTGACGATTTTCAGGAACTCCAGCCCTCAAGCAAGTTTTGTTTGGGGGTTTTTTTATTTCTGGCGACCTGAGGGATCAACCTGAGTGCTGTGATATCGGTATTGATTGAATGTATCGCTTAGAGCTGGTTCTAGATGATATCACGGATAGTTTATAGCGATATCGGCAAGATTCTCGGCTCTTGAACTGTCTTAACCGCAAGTTCCTGCAATTGTCAACAGGAATCCCTCGGATTGGGTAACCGAAAAAAAGCGCGGTGATGAAAGCGGCTATTTGTCCCAGAAATCATGCCAATGCTGAGAACCACTCGAATAACAAGCCGGTAGAGCCTCATAGCTTCAGGGCCTGCGCCTCTCCCCCTAGCTCTACAGCTCGCGCTCTACCAGAATCACGTTTTCTGTCACCTGCTCAAAGGTATCGTCATGGCTAATCACGAAGAGCTGGCGGAAGGTTTTAATATTGGCAATCGCTTCGGCAAGGCTCTGGCGGCGCTGTCTGTCCATGTTGGTGGTTGGCTCATCAAAGAAGGCAATGTCGATATCGGCTAGGACGCGCAGCAGCGCCAGCCGCACTGCCAAAGCCGCGCACATCTGCTCGCCGCCCGACAGGTTGAGCAGCCTGCGGCTATACGCCCCTTCCTGCACAATAATTTCGTAGTCGCGCGTCCATTCCAACGCCACGTTGGAGCGGTTCAGCAGCTCCCGAAACAGGCGGTCGGCCTCGCGTGAGACAGTCTGCACATAGCGTTCAGTGATGCGCGGCCCCGCTTCTTTGAAGGCTTTTCGGGCAAAGCTGATAAACTTCCGTAGCTTGTCGGCCTGCTTTAGCTCCACCTGAGCGCGTTCATGTTTTTTAGCAACGCTCTGCATCTGAGCTCGCTGACTATCGAGTTCGCTGAGCAGCTTTTGCTGCTGCGGCAAACTGCCCGTAATTTGATCCGCCTGACTGCGAGTGGCCAACCATTCAGCCTCAACTGCCTGAAACCGCTCCGGGTCATAGGTTTGCGCCAGCTCTTGCTGGGCTTGCTCTGCGGCTAGTAAATCGGCCTCGATCTGCTGAAGCTGCTGGATCTGCGCTTGCAAATCGGCCTTGAGCGGCGCATGCTGGTTGGCCTCCTGCTGATATTCCAGATAAGTCTGGTAGCCCGCCTGGTGGCTCTGACGCAAGGCCTGTTGCTGCTCTAGCTCCGCCTCCAGATTGGCAAAGGCGGCCAACTGCGTTTCGAGATCCACAAGCGCCTGCTGAATGCTGATCTGCTGCTTGCTAAGCCTGGTCTGCTGGGCGTTGAGGCTATCGCGCTGCTGCAAGTCGCGCTCCAAGAGCTGATATCGGCCTTTGGGATTGTTGAGGCTGCTCAGCTGCTGCTGCAGGCTGGTACGCTGCTGCTGCTGGACGGCTTCGGTGGCAAGCTGCTGCTGGATCTGGGCAATCCGGTCTTGCAGGGGCAGCATCAGTTCCTGCCCCTGCTGCTGCTGCCCCTGCTGCGCTTCGAGTCGGGCGAGCTGCTGCCGCTGCTGCTGAGTCGCTTCAATCTGGGTTTTGAGCTGCTGGAGCTGCAGCTGGAGCCGCTGGGGCGACGTTTGCTCAGAGAGATCGGCCAGCACCCGCCAGAGGGCGTTGATCAGGTCACTGTTGAGGTCAATCCCGGATTGCAAGGCAACAATCACCGACTCGACGGGCGCATTTGCAAACGTCCCGGAGGCTTGCAACGCTGCTTGTAGCAATGCCAAAGCCTCTTCGGCCTGAGTCTCATACTGGTCATGCCGCGATTCGCCTAGAGTCACGAGCTGACGTAGCTCTGCCTCAAACTGCTGGGCAGCTTCCATCCGACTGAGCTGTTCTTGAATCCGCTCGCGCTTCTGCTCCAGCGCCGGAAGCTGGCTGATTGCGGCCTGATGGGCTGGAATCTGGGCAAGCGCCTGCTGAAGTTCGGCCTGCTGCTGCTGACTCTGGCTAAGCTGCTGGCTGAGGCTCTGCTGTTCGCGCTTGAGTAACTGGAGCTGGTTCAGCTGCTCGGTGAGTTCAGCCTGCCGCCGCTCTAGCTCGGTCTGCTGGGCAATCAGGGGCTGCATCTGCTGCATCTGCAAAGCGGCATTGTCCAGCGCTTCGAGCTGGAGGCTGAGGCGGGTCGCTTGCTGCTGCTGCTGACTGTGCTGCTGCTGCTGTTGCTCGCGCTGCTGCCAGAGCGCCTGCCGCTGCTTAAGCTGTGGGTCGAGCTGTTTGAGCGTCGCTTCGGCCTGCAAATAGGCGCGGTAGCTGTCTCGGTTGGCTAGACAGGCATTCACCGCCTGCTGGCTGCGCTCCAGGTTTTGCTGCAAAAGCGCTACTGACTGCTGCTTGCCGTCTCGCTGCACCTGAAGCTGACTGAAGCGTCCGGTCAGCGCCTGCATCTGCTCAGCCTGCTGGCTCAAATTTGCCTTCTCGGTGGACAGGACGCTGAGGCTGATCTGAAGCTGTGCCAGCGTCGCTTCGTTTTGGGCAATCTCCTGGCAGAGCGTCTGGTGACGAGTTTCGAGCAGCTCACGACCCGCCAGCATCTCTTCGTACTGGCTGATGGTTTGGCTAATACTTTCTACTTCGGTTTTGCTGTACTTTTCCAGGCTAAGCAGCTGATGATTCGTCTGGCGGTATTCCTCAACTTTCAAAATCGCGTCAAAAATCTGCTTGCGCTTTTCCGAAGGCTGCAAAAAGTCAGCAGTAAAGGTACCCTGCGGTACACCAATGGTGTTGGCAAACAGCCGCGCTAGATCGGTGCCCGGAGCGACTCCCAACTGCTGCCGCAGCCAGGGCATGATCTCGTCCTCGATATGGTGATAGTCGAGCTTAACGCCGAGCTGCGGGTCAAGAATGCTATAGCCTTTGGTGGTACAGCGCTGGATCTCGTAGGTGCGCCCATCGCGACCCGAAATCAAGGACACCATCACCTGAGCACTGCTGTTGCCGTTGCGGATCAGGTCTTCGTTTTTGTATGCGCCACGATGGTTGAACAGCACCCAGGCAATTGCCTCTAGGATGCTAGTCTTGCCTGCGCCATTTTCGCCGCAGATGGCGTTGGTGCCGGGTTGGAAATTAAACTGACGCTCGCTGTGCGACTTAAAGTTTTTGAGCGTAACCGAGAGGATCTCCATTCGCCTTGCCTCAGCCCTCCTAGAGCACTGCTTAGACTACTGCCTAGAACGGTTGTACCACAAGAATATCCTGAGCTGTTTATCTTAGCGATACTCTGGGCAATCAAACCGAGTCTGGAGCGAGCGATTAGCAGCGTTCAGAGATCCTCTCAGCCTCTTCAGCCTCTACTTAAGCCTACTTACAAAGATCGCTTGTCCAGTCACGGCTGCCGCGATCGACTCTGCACTTGTTTTGTTCACTAACCTGCGTGAGCTGCCATTTAGCGCCTTCTGTGCCAGTAGCGGCAAACTCATAGCGGGTGCGGATTGCCGCCATTGAGTCATCGGCCAAACCCGTTTTCGTCACGACCACGATGGCCTTATCCGGAGCCGCGTAGTTGAGCTTAAATTGCTCTGAGCCAACGCCTTCGGTATTGGGCTGACGGGTGGCTAGCACCATCGCCAGCGGGTCGTTTCCTGGCGCGAGGGTGACGTTTTCGACTGGGCGCGACGTGCCTTTTGCCGCATCGGCACTATCAGATTCCCCAGCGGGTTCGGCAGCAGATTCTACGGCGGGTTTGGCGTCTGGCTTTTGGGCTGTGGGCTGAGAGCTACAGCCTGCCAATGCGCCAAGCGTCAGCAGCGCAATTGCCAAGCCAGATGTCATCCAAGATTTTTGGGTCATATTTTGTGAATCTCCTCACTAAAGCAAATTAGATGGGTTCAAGCAGGTGATGCTAAATGCTGCGAAGCCGCAAACCTTGCGAGTCTTCAAGCTTCAGATCCGAATCATGCAGAGATTCAAATCTTACAGCAGACAGCTTCACAATGACTGCCAGCACCGACCAGAAGTTCCGGCGGTGCCCAACTAGAGAGCCTGCCTAATCAGGTGTGCTCTAGCTTAGACGAACTCTCTGTAGCTTAGAGGCTGTAGCTTAGAGGCTATAGCTCAGAGGCTGAGAATAGCCCCAGCTATTTGTTAGCTAGCGCCGCTTTCTCAACCACCTTGACGTTAGTGGCCAGCCCTACTGCCTGCAACGCCTGAATCATCATCCAGGTTAGGTCAATTTCCCACCATTTCAGACCATGCCGCGCCGAATACTGGAACGTATGGTGGTTGTTGTGCCAGCCTTCACCGTAAGCCAACAGCGCGACCCACCAGCAGTTGGTCGAGCGGTTGTTTGACTCATAGGTGCGGTAGCCAAATTTGTGCGTGGCGCTATTCACAAACCAGGTGGTGTGATAGACCAGCACCAGCCGCATAAACACGCCCCAAAACAGGAACGGCCAGCCGCCAATCAAAAACAGCAGCCCCGCAAACACCACCTGAAGCTGAAAGAAATACTTGTCGAGCAGCTGGTAAAACCGATCGTCGGCGATATCTTTGGTAAAGCGCGGAATCTCAGACTCGACGGGCACTTCGTACATCATCCAGCCGATATGGCTCCAGAGGAAGCCTTTGGAGGAATCGTGATGATCCACGTCTTGGTCAGAATACAGGTGATGGTGACGGTGCAGCCCCACCCACCAGATTGGGCCGCCTTGCATTGCCAGCGCGCCGCAGAACACCAGCAGGTATTCGAGCCATTTGGGGGTCTGGAAGCTGCGGTGGCTGAGCAGCCGATGCCAGCCCAGCGTCACGCCTACGCCACCCGTCAACCAATGCAAAAATAGCGCTAGCCCGACGGCTGGCCAGCTAAAAATACCGGGCAAAAACGCGAAGGGCAGCGAAGCGTGCACCAGCACCATGAAGATGACGACAGCCCAATCGTGGGGAGGTTTTGTTGAAGTTGCGATAGTCATGCAGAATTCTCGATATGTCCCTCAATGTGAACAGAATGTAAGCGGGCAGAATGTGAGCGGGCAGAATGTGAGTGAGCCAAATATGAGTAACCCATCCAGGCAGATGCTGTAACCTAGCCAATGCCAGCCAATATTCAGATCTGGCAGAACCATAGGAGAGTCTTACGGACTAGAGCAGTGAATGTCAACCCTAATTCGATACAGTTAGAGGCATACAGTTAAAGGTATGAGGTAAAGGTATGAGGTCTATAGAGGTAAGTTAGACTTGAGCCTCAAATCGTACCCTCTCTAACCTCTTTGCATTGCAGTCGTCTCTTCCCAGAACTAGGAGATTAGGTGAAAATCAGCAGCGTTGAGCAGCTTCAGCAGGCAGAACAGGCACTCTTTCAGATTTTTTCTGGTATTGACTCTCAGGTCAAGAAAAATATGAGACGAGTGCTAACCGCCTTCCGTCAGCATAAGGTGGGCGTGCAGCATTTTGCTAGCGTCACCGGATATGGTCATCACGATTTGGGACGCGCCGTGCTCGATCGGGTGTTTGCTGACGTGGTAGGCGCTGAGGCAGCAGCCGTGCGAATTCAGTTTGTTTCCGGCACCCATGCAATTACCTGCGCCCTGTTTGGAGCGCTGCGTCCCGGCGACGAGATGCTGGCGGTGGTTGGCCCGCCCTACGACACCCTAGAAGAGGTGATTGGCGTGCGGGGCGAAGGGCATGGCTCGCTACGCGATTTCGGCATCCGCTACCGACAGCTCGATCTGACCGCTAATGCTGACATCGACTGGCAGGCACTCTCCCAAGCCGTGCGCCCCGAAACCCGGCTGGTGCTAATTCAGCGCTCCTGCGGCTATTCCTGGCGCTCTAGCCTGTCGCTGCGCGATATCGAAAAAATTGTTCACATTGTCAAGCAGCAAAATCCCGACACGATCTGCTTTGTAGACAACTGCTACGGCGAGTTTGTCGCAGATCAAGAGCCGACCTCAGTTGGGGCGGATTTAATTGCCGGGTCGCTGATCAAAAATCCAGGCGGGACGATTGCGCCGGCGGGTGGCTATGTAGCCGGACGGGCAGATCTCGTTGAGGCAGCGGCCTGTCGGCTCACCGCACCCGGCATCGGCAGCGCAGGCGGCGCGACGTTTGACCAGAATCGCCTGCTGTTTCAGGGCTTGTTTTTGGCACCGCAGATGGTGGGCGAAGCGATGAAGGGCAATCATCTGATGGCCTTTGTGTTTCACCAGCTGGGCTATCCAGTCAACCCACTGCCGCTGGCTCCGCGTCGGGACGTGATTCAGGCGATTAAGCTTGGCTCCGCCCGCAAGGTTGTTGCGTTTTGTCACGCCATCCAGCAGAATTCGCCGATTGGCTCCTACCTCAGCCCCATTCCGGCAGAAATGCCGGGTTACGAAAGCGAACTAGTGATGGCTGGCGGCACGTTCATCGACGGCAGCACCTCCGAGTTTTCAGCAGATGGGCCGCTGCGCGAACCCTACGTGGTGTTCTGTCAGGGCGGTACGCACTGGACGCATGTAGCAATTGCGCTAGAGGCAGCGCTAGATGCTGTCGGTTCTGTGAATGATTAGAGATGGACTAAAGATGAGACTAGAGGGAGCTGATTGGCAATAGCCGGATGCTCAGACGGCTGATATGCTTCGTGAGCATACCTGTTTGCCAAAGCTAGAGGCTCAACGCCCAGCGTCCGAAGGCAGCATTTTGTGATCTCTCTTACATCTAGAAGTCATCTAGAAATCACAGCTAAAAATCGCATTTGATTGCTCTGACTCAGCAATCTTCTTCAAATCTTCAAGAATATGTTGAAGTTTGCAGCCTGCAACCGTCTTTTTTCAGATTTAGGTCAGACTTAGATAAATTTTGTCACTGCCATTTCATCGCATCGACTGGCCTGGGAATAATCGAACCCGTGGGCGCGATCTATCCCAAGCCAATCCAATTTGAGAGTTGTGTGACTAAACCCCGCTGTTTGTCTCTGCTGTCCGGCACACCTGGCGCTCTGTTTAGCCAAGGGCTTGTCGCATATCTGCCGTCCTTTATGGGACTCCATCCCAAGCTCAAAGTACCTATGCCTCAGAATCCAGAGCTGCAAACCTGGTACGACCAAGGCAACGCACTGTTCAACGTCAAACGATTTGAGGGCGCAGTGGCGCGATTCGACAAACTGCTCGACCAACAGCCGGCTCACCACGAAGCCTGGACACAGCGAGGCTTTGCGCTGTACGAACTCGGCTTACACGAAGAGGCGATTTCTAGCTTTGAGCGAGCCCTGCAAATTAAGCCCAAATCCAGCCTTAGCTGGCACGGTAAGGGGATTGCCCAAGCCAAGCTAGGCCGCTATGAGCAGGCCATTACCAGCTTCGGCAAGGCGCTGAAGTACGACCCCGAAAACGCCAAGATCTGGTACAACCAAGGACATGCCTACTCATGCCTCTACCGCTACAAAGAGGCGGTTGCTGGCTTTGATAAAGCCATCGAATACAAGCCTGACAATTATCATGCCTGGTACAGTCGGGCGGTTGCTCTGGCCTCACTGCGGCGCTACGAGGATGCCTTTAACAGCCTGGATATGACGCTGGCGATTAAGCGCAGCTGCTACTACGCTTGGAACTATCGCGGCCTGGTGCTGACCAAGCTCAACCGGCATGAGGAGGCGATTGCCAGCTTCGATAAGTCTTTGGGCTACAAGTCTGACAACCCCAACGCCTGGTACGGCAAGGCTAGCTCCTACGCCCTGCGCCAAGATGTCGAAATGGCCGTCAAAAACCTGCACCGCGCCATCATCCTTAGCCCTAACCTCTATCGCGTCATGGCTCAAACCGACATGAACTTTGACGCAATTCGGCAGGCTGAGGCGTTTCAGGAGCTGATGCAGAAGCGGTAGGCGGCTCAAATCAAAGCAGCTAGAGCGCTTCATTCACAATTTGGCTAGCCTCACTCAAAATCTGGTCGAGGTGGGCTTCGCTTTTGAAGCTCTCGGCGTAGATTTTGTAGACGTTTTCCGTGCCGGAAGGTCGCGCCGCAAACCAGCCATTCTCAGTGACCACCTTCAGACCGCCAATCGCGGCATGATTGCCTGGAGCCTGGGTCAGCTTGGCCGTGATGCTGTCGCCTGCCAGCGTTGCCGCCTGCACGTCTTCTGGGGCAAGCTTGCTGAGTCTGGCCTTTTGCTCCAGCGTGGCGGGTGCATCCACGCGGCTGTAGTAGGGGTTGCCCAGTTCAGCCGTCAGCTCCTGGTAGTGCTGGCTGGGGTCTTTGCCCGTGCGCGCCGTGATTTCCGCTGCCAGCAGATCCATGATGATGCCGTCTTTGTCGGTCGTCCAAACCGTGCCGTCTTTCCGCAAGAAGGAGGCTCCGGCGCTCTCTTCGCCGCCAAAGCCCAGCGAGCCATCCAGCAGGCCGGAAACGAACCACTTGAAGCCAACTGGCACCTCACAGACCGGGCGACCCAGCATTTTGCCAACGCGCTCAATCATGCTGCTGCTGACCAGGGTTTTACCGATGGCGGCAGAGGCAGGCCAGCCGATACGGTTGGTGAACAGATAGGCAATCGCCACCGACAGGAAGTGATTCGGGTTCATCAAGCCAGCCGTAGGCGTGACGATGCCGTGACGATCTGAGTCGGTGTCGTTGCCAAAGGCGATATCGTAGTCGTCTTTCAGCTTGATCAGGTTGGCCATCGCGTAGCGCGAGGAGCAGTCCATGCGGATCTTGCCGTCCCAGTCTACGGTCATGAACTTGAAGGTCGGGTCGATAGTTTTATTGACGATCTGGATATTCAGGCCGTAGCGGTTAATGATTGGCTCCCAGTAGGCAATATTGGAGCTGCCCAGTGGATCAGCACCAATCCGCAGCCCGGAAGCGCGAATCACGTCAATGTCGATGATGTTTTCCAGATCGTTGACGTAGGGCGAGATGAAGTCAAAAATGTGAGTGCTGCTAGCTCTCAGCGCTGACTCGTAGCTCTGCCGCTGCACAACTCGGTTAGCGCCTGCCATCAGCTCGTTGGCGCGGTTTTGAATCCATTTGGTAGCGTCCGGTTCGGCAGGGCCACCGCTGGGTGGATTGTACTTGAAGCCACCGTCGGAGGGCGGATTGTGGGAGGGCGTAATAATAATCCCGTCGGCTAGGCCGTCGCTGCGGCCTTTGTTGTAGCTGAGAATTGCATGAGACACCACAGGCGTCGGCGTAAACTGGGCGTAGCTTTCGGTGGGGGCAATAAACACCTCGATGCCGTTGGCCGAGAGCACTTCCAGCGCCGTTTTTTGAGCCGGAGCCGAGAGGGCATGCGAGTCCATGCCCATGTAGAGCGGACCGCTGATGCCCTGCCCTTTGCGATAGTCGGCCACCGCCTGCGACACGGCGAGAATATGCGCTTCGTTGAAGGTGCCCAGCGCTGAAGACCCACGGTGGCCGGACGTACCAAAGCTAACTTTTTGGAGCGGGTTGCTGGGGTCAGGCTGCGTCGTGTAATACTGATCCAACAGCTTGGCGACATCGATCAAACTGTCGGCAGGCGCGAGCTTCCCGGCTAGCGGGCTAATCTTTTCGTCTACGGTTTGCATCTGCCCTCTCCCTTATGGGGGTGTTTATGATCAGAATAGCTTGAAACCGTAGAGGGCAGATGTGTTTCAGCCTGCAATCTGGCCGCTGACAAACCCAGAATGCTAGACTTCAGCCAGCTTTGCCGTTCGCAGTATGCCGTTCGCAGTTGCCGTTTGCAGTATAGGGTTGCAGCCCTGCTTATGCCGACCACAGCCCGCCTGCTGTTTAGACCTTTCGCACCAGTAGATCTAGATCTGCTGCATCGCGAAATCTATAGCCATCCCCAGGTCGCTGGCGCTCTGTCGCCAACTGGAGTGCTGTCGCTGAGCGACACAGCGCAGATTTTAGCTCGGCGGTTGGAACACTGGCAGAAGCACGGGTTTGGAGCCTGGGCATTAGTTCATCAGCAGAGCCAGCAGCTGATCGGACATTGCGGCCTGCACTACCTTGCCAGCAGTCCTGAAGTCGAGCGAGAAGTCGAGCTAACCTACACAATCCACCCAAACTATTGGCGACAAGGGCTGGCCACTGAAGCCGCAGCAGCCGTGCTGGACTGGGGATTTGAGCAGCTTAATTTGCCGCAGATTGTGGGAGTGACAGGGCCAGATAACGCTGCCTCCCAGCGCGTCATGCAGAAGCTGGGAATGCAGTATCAAAAAAACATGCAGTACAACGGCTCAGAGGTGCTCTACTATGCGCTCTCGCAGGCCGAATATGCGCTCTCGCAGGCCGAGTTTCGCCATAATCGCCTGATGAACCTAGATTTACTAACTGATGAAGATATTTGGAGGAATCCGCTGATATTTTCACCCTCAACAGAGATTTAGGGAATATTTCGATAGCTCTTATTTTAATAGTTTCAGCCATGCAGCCTCCCCAGCCCCCCAACGAAACCCAGCGGCTGAATGCGCTCCATCGTTACGGCATCCTAGACAGCGAAGCCGAAGCCGCCTTTGACGATTTGACCCGCCTAGCCGCTCAGGTCTGCGAAGTGCCGATTGCTTTAATTAGCTTGGTGGATGGGCATCGTCAGTGGTTTAAGTCAAAAGTTGGCCTAGATGCCAGCGAAACGCCGCGCGAACTGCATAAGGGTACAAAGCGGATTCAGCAGCTGGTCTGCTCTCTGCGGACTTTTTCGCGTCTTGATGAAGCCGATCTCAAAACTGTCGATCTACATGAAAATCTCGACAGCGCCCTGATGCTGTTGCAGCATCGACTGCAAGCCACGGCAGATCGGCCAGAGATCCAAATTCTTAAAAAATACGGCGATCTGCCGCCCGTGGAATGTTACGCCAGCCAGCTCAATCAGGCGATACTCTACTTGCTCAACAACGCAATTGACGCACTCGCGCTAGGAGTGGGCGCGACGCTGCTGCCAGAAGCGCCCCAAATTACAATTGAGACGGCTCCTATCGCTAAATCTGGCGCTCAATCTGGTGAGTCTGGTGAGTCTGGATCAGCGCAGGCTTTAGAGCAAGCTGCCGTGATCATCACCGACAACGGCTGCGGCATTGCTGAGTCCGTTCAGTCTCGGATGTTTAACCCATTTTTTACCACCAAGCCAATGGGTGAAGGCAACGGTCTGGGGCTAGCGCTCAGTCATCAAATTGTGGTGGGTAAGCATGGCGGTAAACTGGGCTGCACTTCACAGTCGGGAGCAGTCAGTCAGTTTAGGCTAGAAATTCCGCTGCGAAGTCGCTGACTCGATTAGCTAACCAAGCTGGCAGCTTTGATCGCAAAAATCCGCTCAATTACGGCTTCAACCACCCGGTCGGGCGTGGAGGCTCCTGAGGTAATGCCGACAGTAATAGCGCTGTCTGGTAGCCAGTTGAGCTGAGTTTCGAGGTCGCGGTGCAGCGGCTTATGCTCAACCCGGTTGTCAAGACCAATTCGGTCGGCGCTGTCGATATGGTAAGAGGGAATGCCGCGCTCGACGGCGATTTCTTGTAGGTGGGTGGTGTTAGAGGAGTTGTAGCCGCCGATCACCACCATCAGGTCGAGTCGGTCTTCGACAAGCTGAAACATCGCGTCTTGTCGCTCTTGGGTGGCATCACAGATCGTATTGAAGCTGAGGAAATGCTGATTGAGCTGGGTGGGACCATATTTTTTCAGCATCGTGCGCTCAAACAGCTTGCCGATCTGCTCGGTTTCGCCCTTGAGCATCGTGGTTTGGTTGGCAATGCCGACCTGATGCAGATCGCGGTCGGGATCAAAGCCAGCTGAGCAGGCGTTACTGAACTTGGATAAAAACTCGTTGCGGTCGCCGCCCTTGAGGATATAGTCGCAGACATACTGGGCCTCAGCCAGATTCAGCACAATCAGATACAGACCCGCAAACGAGCTAGTCGCAACCGTTTCTTCGTGGTTATACTTGCCGTGAATGATCGAGGTGTAGCGATTTTTTTTGTGCTTCTCGACGGTATTCCAAACTTTAGATACCCAGGGGCAGGTCGTATCGACAATTTTGCAGCCGCGATTGTTGAGCAGCTCCATTTCCTGAACGCTGGCACCAAAAGCTGGCAGAATCACCACGTCGCCGGCATCCACGCCCGAAAAGTCTTTAGCGCCGCCGATCACCGGAATAAACTTCACCTGCATCTCGCGCAGTCGCTGATTGACCGACGGATTGTGAATGATCTCGTTCGTGATCCAAATTTGCTCGGCTGGAAAATGCTGTCGCGTCTCGTAGGCCATCGCCACCGCGCGCTCCACGCCCCAGCAGAACCCAAAGGCTTCGGCCAACCGAATCGTCACCTCGCCGCGCTGTAGCGTTCCCTGCTGGCGGCGGATTTGCTGAATCAGATCGCTTTGGTACTCGGACTGCATCTGGCTGGAGACTGCGGCTGCATGTCCAAATCCTTTGCGGTGGTAGTTCTCAGAATGGTTGAGCGATCGCTTAAATGCTTTGGTATCCATGACTTTAAGATTTGTACAAGCCGACTATACCAGCCGACAACGCGCTTTACCTCAGCCTATCAGATGGCGGCTGGGTTTCGGCAGTTACGGGCTATCAGCGCTATTCGCCATATTGCTATTCGCCATATTGCTATCAGCCATATTGCTATCAGCCGAGTTCAGTACCTCGCGGCTGTAGACCTGAAGGGCAATGCTCCAAGTCTGGTAGCCCTGCGGACTCAGATGCAGACCATCCGTGCTGAGTTCGGGGCGCAGATAGCCCTCTGGGGTGGCAAACAGCGGGTAGAGATCGAGAAAATAGGCTCCGGCCTGCCGCGCCATTTCTTCGAGCTGGGCGTTGAGCGCCTGAATCCGCTGGTTAGAGATCGCTTGCAGGCGGCTCCGGCCTTCCCAGCTGGAAACCTCGGCATGGGGCAGAATGGATTGCAGCACGATCTGCGCCTGCGGATGTGCCGCCTGCAGCGCCTGCAAAATCAGCTGCTGGTTGTCTAGCAAAGTTTGATCTGAAATGCCGTTGAGCAGATCGTTAATGCCAATCATCACAAAAATTGTCTGCGGCTGCGTCTGGTCAAATAGGTTGAGCCGTCGCAGCAAGCCTGCCGAGGTTTCGCCCGATATGCCCTGATTCAGCCAGTGGCGCTGACTCGGCAGCAGTTCGTTGGGGAACCAGAGGCTAATCGAATCGCCTGCCAAAATGCTGAGATGGACGGGAGAGCGAGCGGCGGTGGCGGCAGCTTCCTGCTGGAGCAGATCGAGCCACTGCTCGTAGGTAAGCTTCTGGCGTTCGCCCCATGGGGTTGAAGCGGGTGGAGCCGCCACCACAGCGGTAGAGCCAGCGGGAACACTGGGCGCAATCTGCTGACTGCTGACCTGCTGAGTCGAACGGGTCAATGACCCGAGCAGCAGCACTAGCAAAATGCCGTTGGCGCTCAGCGACAGGATCACCCAGGTAGGAAGCTGCTTGAGTCGAGACCAGATGGCCTCACCCAAAACTTCACCGAAAAAATGGCTTGCCGATCTGAAGGGATGATCACGCATCCGTCTAGCCTAGTAAGTTAATCAATTTCCCTGGGAAAAAATGCAAAAAGCCAGTGATGTCCACTGACTTTAGCATAAGGTTTTAGGAAGAGAACCCGAATTTTTGGGGAGCCTGAGCCGATTTATTCACTCCAAAGAATGGCGCAATCGGCTCAGGCTCAGCGCAGCTAAGAGTGGCTGATTACGCCTGACGAACCGCCGGGAGACAGCGCCCGCTCGGTGACATCGCCGCTCTCCTTCAAGAAGCCGCTGTAGGCTTCCATGCCGTGCTCAGCAATATCCAGACCCACGTATTCCTCTTCCGGCGTGACACGGATGCCCATCGTTGCCTTCAGCGCTAGCCAGAAAATGGTGGAGAGCAACACGGTGACGCCGCCCACAGCCATTGCTCCAGCAAACTGAATCCAGAGCTGACCAATGCCGCCGCCCATCAGCAGACCTGCCGCAGGACCAAGCCCGTCCGTATAGAGCACGTCTTGGCCGACCGTAACGCCAGGGCCAGCCGCAAACAGACCAACTGCCAGCGTCCCCCAGACTCCGTTGACCAGGTGAACTGAAGTTGCGCCAACCGGATCATCAATCTGGATGCGGTCAAAGAACAGCACAGAATAGACGACCAGTACGCCGCCAATCGTCCCAATCACAGCTGCTGCCCAGACTGGCACAAAAGCACATCCTGCAGTAACGGCCACCAGTCCTGCCAAAATACCGTTAATCACCATTGACAGGTCAGGCTTGCCCAGCACAATCCAGGCGACAATTGTGGCTGCCGCACCGCCGAATGCTGCCGCGATATTAGTGGTCATGGCAATATGGCCAATCAGCCAGCTCACGCCCATCGTGGAGCCGGGGTTGAAACCAAACCAGCCCAACCAAAGAATCAGACAGCCCAGCGTGGCAATCGACAGGTTGTGCCCCGGGATCGCGTTGATGCTGCCGTCGCCGTTGTATTTACCCAGCCTAGTTCCCAGGAAAGCCGCACCCATAAGCGCCGCCCAGCCGCCAACTGAGTGAACCACCGTCGAGCCAGCAAAGTCCCAGAATCCAGCGCCAGCTAGCCAGCCACCACCCCAGATCCAGTGGCCGGTAATCGGATAGGCGATGCCCACCAGCAGCAGGCTAAAGATCAAAAAGCTGCCGAACTTGATCCGCTCGGCTACCGCTCCAGAGACAATCGTGGCGGCTGTCCCGGCGAAGGCCAGCTGGAAGAAGAACTTGACCAGCAAAGGTACGCCCGCCCAACTCAACGAGCTGTAAGCGCCCTGATAGGCATCACCCGTCAGCGGGCTAGCATCTGCACCAGAGAGCAGCAGCAGTCCTTCGCTGCCAAAAAAGCCGTTGCCAGTCCCAAACATCAGGCCAAAGCCCAAGACCCAGAAGGCAATCGTGGACATGGCGAACACGATCAGGTTTTTGGTGAGGACGTTGACGGCGGTTTTCTGGCGACAGAAGCCGGTTTCCAACATACAGAAGCCTGCGTTCATGAAGAACACCAGCATGGCTGCGACCATCACCCACATGGTGTCTAGGCCAACCTTCAAGTCAGTCGCGACTTCTTCTACCGTCGGAGTCTGCGCCGAAGCGGACAGAGCGGTTGCACCCACAATCAAAATGGCCAGCGGAATGCAAGCCTGCCAAGCAGGCGCTAGATAGCTCAGCTTTTTGAGCTTTTTCTGAAGCGTCGAAAGGATCGGGCTAAGCTGCTCAGGTGCTCGCCCCCGCTTCTGTTTACTTCGGATTGACTGAGACATCGCTAAAATTTTCCTCAAGAATTGACGAACAATTCGGACAAGCAAGCCTGTGAGGCTCTGAACTGTCCTTTACCGAATAGGTAGCTAGGTCTGGAAAACCCTCCAAGCCCTAACTCTTGGAATCCGTAAACACCGTGCCCTGACGACATGCCCCGACTAAACACGAAGCTGAAATGATACAGGCAAAGCTACCTACTGACAAATTTTGATACAAGAGTAAGCGTCAAAAACTTCAAGTTGAGCATTGCATCCCAACAGCATGACTTGCTGCAAAAACATCAACGCTCTCTCCTAAGTCGCTAGAAAGCAACCGCCGACTCCTGTTAGGATTTCATCAATTCTTAAGGCTTTATTCTGTAGCGTAAGACACAATCTTTCTGTATACATGCCGAGTTACTGGCCAATTGAAATATCCAGTCAGTGTCATATTCAACCAATTGGCCAATGGATATAGATTCCTACTGCGGCTCAACCGTTTCATCCTCAACCTTCCAAGCCGGATCAACAATGCAGAGAAACACCAACGGCTGACTGCCAATATTACGGAGAAACTGTCGAGACTGGGGCGGAATGTAAACCGCATCGCCAGCTTGAATTACCGCCGCCGCCGCGTCAATATGCATTTCTCCGGTGCCGCTCAAAACGTAGTACACCTCTGAGGTCTGGAGGACATGAGGCAGTGAGGTTTGTCCTATGGGCAGTACGGCATGAGCCAGACTGTAGCGCAAATTTATGGGCTGCTTGTCGGGGTGCAATAGCTCCCGCAGCCGCGTTTGGTCACCCGCGATAAATTCCGGGCAGTCGGCTAGCTTCCGAATCAGCATTATTCTTCAAGGGCGCGGTAGCCGCTGGCCTGATAGTCGGGGCAGTTGATGGCCTCAGCAGAGAGAGCAGTGCTGGGGTGAACCGGGCATTTCAGAAAGTGGGTGTTGGTGAAAAACTGGCAGTTGGCGCAGGGAATATCGTGCATCTGCCGAGCTTGAGCGGCGACGTCCCGCAGCGCTGACCAGAGATTCCAGGCAATCAGGCCAACCAGCAGCCAAGCCAAACTGAAGCAAAGCGGCACTGAAACCTGATGCCAAAGCCGAATCAGCTCATAGAGCACCAAATGCAAAGCTTGGAGCATTGTTTGTTGAATGTGACGAGTCTTAGCATCACGAGCATTGCATTTATTCTGAGTCAGGTGCTCGTGCCTTGGGCTGAGGCTTCATGCTTCGTAAGCTACCGTTACGTTTCGGTAAGCAATCAGCAGCTATGTAACGTAATTTGAACGGCAGGTAAATAAACTCTAAGCAGCTCAGGCTAGCTGCACCCGTTGCCTCTACCCTGAAGAGGGCTTGAGAAACCTGAAGAGACCTGAAGAGACCTTAATAAAGACCAATCAGGTCAGCAAACCTTGAAAATAGGGCTAAAGTCCGGGCGGGAAACCGTGGTTTTATGAGATGATGAAATCAGACTCAAATGTTCTAAATTGTTGTTGACGTAACAGACAGGGATTTTAGCTATGGCATCACTGCGATTAGGTGACACGGTTCCCAACTTCACCCAAGCCTCCACCGAGGGTGAAATCAACTTTTATGACTGGGCAGGCGATAGCTGGGTGGTGTTGTTCTCGCATCCCGCCGACTTCACGCCTGTCTGCACCACCGAGCTGGGTGTCGTGGCCAAGCTCAAGCCGGAGTTTGACAAGCGGAATGCGAAAGTGATTGCGCTCAGCGTTGATGATGTCGATTCGCACAACGGCTGGCTGGGCGATATTGAAGAAACGCAGGGATCACGGCTCAACTACCCAATTTTGGCTGACCCGGACAAGAAAGTGTCAGATCTCTATGACATGATCCATCCCAACGCCAACGCTAAGCTAACGGTGCGGACGGTGTTTGTGATTGACCCGCAGAAAAAGCTGCGCCTCTCGCTCACCTATCCGCCTAGCACCGGACGCAACTTTGACGAAATCCTGCGCGTGATTGACTCGCTCCAACTCACCGACAACTACAGCGTTGCCACCCCGGCTGACTGGAAGGACGGCGAGGACTGCGTGGTGGTGCCTTCGATCCCCACCGAAGAAGCCAAGCTGAAGTTTCCCAAAGGCTTGACCGAGCTGAAGCCCTATCTACGGATGACCCCTCAGCCGAACAAATAGGTTCAGCGGTTATCTAAGGTTATCTAAATTGAGATCCATTGAGATCCATTGAGATCCAACGAATACAAGATTCTGGGCATAGAACGCTATGCCCTTTTTTGATGTCTAAAATTTGATGTCTAAAATTAGAGCTATCTAAAATTAGAGCCAACTATGTCCCGCAGCTTTCTCGGCATCGACTTTGGTACATCTGGCGCAAGAGCTGCCGTGATTGATGCAGCAGGTCAGCTCCAGGCGACAGCTAGAGCGTCTTTGCCAGAACAATCTGCGATGGCATGGCAGCGGGCGCTTGAGGAACTGATCGAGCAAATACCGCTGTCGCTACGGCAGCAGCTCGGCGCAATCGCTGTCGACGGCACTTCCTCAACGGTGCTGCTCTGCGACGCGACGGGGAAGCCGCTGGCTCCGCCTCTGCTGTATAGCGACAGTCGCGGCGCAGCGGTGCTGGATCAAGTGCAGGCAATCGCCCCCGATCGCCATACGGTGGTGAGCGCGACTTCGAGTTTGGCTAAGCTATTCTGGTGGCAACAGCAGGGGTTGGCAGGCTATCTTTTTCATCAAGCGGACTGGCTAGGCTGGCTGCTGCATGGCCAACTAGGTATTCATGGGGGCATCAGCGACTACCACAACGCGCTGAAGCTGGGCTATGACGTAGAGCAGCTGCAATATCCAGACTGGCTGTTGGCGCTGAAGCTGCCGTTTGAGCTGCCAGAGGTGCGGGCTCCGGGCAGTCCAGTTGCGCCGCTGCGGCCTGAGTTGGCCGGTCGGTGGCAGATTCCCAGCGACTGCCAGATCAGCGCGGGCACAACTGACAGCATTGCAGCGTTTTTGGCCAGCGGCGTGACTCAGCCTGGTGAGGCCGTTACCTCCCTCGGTTCAACATTGGTGCTAAAGCTGTTGAGCCAGCAGCGACTAGAAGACTCGCACTACGGCATCTACAGCCATCGGTTGGGCGACCTGTGGCTGGTGGGCGGTGCTTCTAACACAGGTGGAGCGGTGCTGCGGCAGTTTTTTAGCGACGCGGAGCTGCAAGATCTCAGCCAGCAGATTCAGCCTGAGGCTCCTAGCCCACTCGACTACTACCCGCTGCTTCAGCCCGGAGAGCGCTTCCCAATTAACGTTCCAAATCTGACGCCGCGCCTCACGCCGCGCCCAGAGCAGCCCGCCGAGTTTCTGCATGGGCTGCTGGAAAGCATGGCGCGGATTGAGGCGCAGGGCTACCGTCTGCTGCAAGATCTGGGCGCAACTCCGCTGAGTCAGGTTTATAGTGCGGGGGGCGGCGCTCAAAATACGGCTTGGACGAGCATTCGCGCTCGCTGTCTGGCAGTTCCGGTGCAGCCTTCAGCCCACGAAGCGGCTTACGGCACGGCGCTATTGGCTCGTCAAGGCGGGCTTGAGTAAAACTGCTTAATCGGTTCTCTGCCCCAAATCTGATACGGATCTCTGCATATGGAGGGGGCTTCGAGACTGGGGGAAGCCTGCAACAATATAGAAGCAGAAGCAAGTAACAAGGGCGTAATCATGTCTGACCAAACAAACAGCTTTATGGGCTGGTACCGCAAGCTGATCCGTGACTCCAAATACCGCTGGCTGGTGATCGTTGGCTCGCTGATCTATCTGATTAGCCCAATTGACCTGCTGCCCGATGTCATCCCGATTGTCGGTCAGATCGATGACGTGGTGATTATGACGCTGCTAGTGTCTGAACTCTCGCAGTTTTTGATGGAGCGAGTCAAGATTGCCAAGGGCAAAAACACCGGAGCGGTGGCTGACCAAGCCGATCAAACTGTGGCGACAAATGCGAACGCAGTCGATGTGAATGCGGTGCAGGTGGATTAGTAGCTGCTAGCGGGCAGAGTTTATAGGTTGAACAGAACCCTGCCTGCACATCCGCCTTTGCATATTTGCCTTTGCCTATTCGCCCGCAAATCAGCTGACGGCTGTAGGTGCTGTATTTACCTGCACGACATCTGTCTGCGCTATATCTGTTGCCTGAATATCGCAGACCACTTCGCAGAACGAAGTCTGGGGCTGTGAGACAAACAGCGGAGCCATTTTTTTCATCAAGCTGTCGTGTGCTTCAGTGTGGTTGGCCTCCATATCGGCAGCGCTTTCCCAAAAGATGATCGCAATGCCGCGATCGGTACCTGGCTCTTGCAGCAGATAGGTGCCGCGAAATCCATCGCCGTAGGTGGCAACGGCCTGCTCATAGAGCTTTTGAGCTTCCTCGAAGCGACCTGACTTAAATTCGCCAATCGCCACATAGGCTAACTGTCGCTTTAGGAAATCTTGAAAATCTGACATGGCTTCTATCGAATACTGACTATAGGTTTGAGGTTCAGTCTATCGCGGAGCTACTCACAACCTAGAAGCTGCTTGTTTAATCTTCAAATTCTGGCGGCTGGGAGCCATCTAGACGGGCGCGCGCTTCAGCCAGCAGCCGACAGACCTCCTGATCGCTCGTCTGCGAAAAATCTTCATACCACTGCCCAATTGAAGACAGCGGATCAGGCGTGATTAAACAAACGACCTCCTGCACCAGCTTTTGAATCAGCTCACAGGTTTCGGGGGGAGCAACTGGCGCAGCTACGACTAGGCGCTGAGGCTGCTGACGGCTAATCAGCGCAATCGCCGCCCGCAGCGTCGAGCTCGTGGCAATCCCGTCATCGACCAAAATCACCAGCCGATTCTGAAGCGGCAGTGGAGACTCAGACTGATAGAGCTGGCGACGACGCTCTAATTCCTGCCGCTCCAAGTCCGCCACCCGCAGCAGATCTGAGCGTGAAATCTTGAACTGACGAATCACCTGATGATTCAAAACCATAATTCCATCTGAGGCAATTGCCCCCATTGCCAGCTCTGGATGCTCCGGTAGCCCCAGCTTCCGCACCAGGCAGATCTCTAGCGGCAGCGCCAGACTCTGGGCAATTTCGGCAGCCACCGGCACACCGCCTCTAGGCAGCGCCAGCACTAGCCCGTCAGGATGCTGAGCATATTGTCGCAGCTGAACTGCCAGCAGCTCTCCGGCTTCTGTCCGGTCGCGAAATCTGCGGTCGCTCATGCCTCAGCCCTCCTGCAAAACTTAACTCAAGCTGCCCAACTCCATGCCAATCAAGAGCAAAAAGCCTAGCCCTACATTCTGTCGAAAGATCTGGCCGTAGAGCTGTGGATCAGGCTGAGCCGCCCGCAGCTGAAGCGACTGCCAGCCCCAGCCAGCCGTTACCAGCACCAGCGCTAGCCAGAATGGCCAGCTAAGACTCAGCGCCTCACCCACTCCAGCTAGCAGCAGGGCGCTGGCCATAAAGCAAAGCGCCACCGCCGTTGGGGCAAACTTGCCGAAGAAGCGGGCGCTAGAGTTCACGCCGATTCGCTCATCGTCGAGCCGATCGGCCATCGCATAGACCGTATCGAAGCCCAGCGCCCAGAACAGGGTCGCGCCCCAGAGCAGCCAGGTCGGGAAGCTGAGGCTAGCCGTGACGGCACTCCAGCTAATCAGTACCGTAAAGCCCCAGCAGAGCGCCATTACCAGCTGCGGCATGGGGAATACCCGCTTGGCCAACGGATACAGCACGATAAACGGCACTGCCGCCACCGCCAGCCAAAAGCTGAGTGGATTGAGGTAAGCGGCCAGTCCCCAGGCGCAGGCAAAGGCCACAGCCGCTACGCCAAGCCCCACTTTCACGGAGAGAGCTTTGGCAGCGAGCGGGCGATGGCGCGTCCGGCTCACCTGCGCGTCAATCTTGCGATCCCAGAGGTCGTTGACCACGCATCCGGCAGCGCTAGTCGCCAGACTGCCCAGCACAATCACGCCCAGCAGCACGAGAGGCGGCCTGCCCTCAGCGGCCAGCACCACAGCCCAGAGTGCCGGAATCATTAAAATCAAGCGACCCGCTGGCTTATCCCAGCGCAGCAGATGCAGAATAGCCTGCCAGGTCGGTTCAGATTGGGGAGACTGCGTCAGCATAGGCTCATAGGCTTGAGTGAATGTGAGTCTTTGAATTTGAGTCTTTAGAATTAGTACGGTTGAGTCGCTTCAGCTTAAACCGCTGGAAATCACGACGGGAGCTAGATTTTGAACGCTTAGCGCCGATAGATTCAGATCACGATTTTCAGGACGTTTTCCTACTTTTAGGATAATTTAGTTTAATACCAGTTCAAAATTCTCTTTGGGCGCTTGCTGAGCGCTGTCGCTGTCGGCCAACGCTGTAAGCTTAAGAACCCGAAGCAGCGGTCAGGCTCAGCGTTAAACTCAGCATGGTTGGCTATAAGTTGGCTGAAATCTTCACTAAAATCGTATAGAACTCGTGCAGAGCCTCATTAGGCTGTCTAAAGTTTTGCTTCAAGGTGACCTGCTGGAGTATTTCCGTGACCGATTACCCAAATCGTGGTTCAGAAGCGATATGATGCTGCAACTAGACTCTCAACCCCTTCAGCAGAGGATGTCCCAGTCCACAAAAACAGCCGTCCTAGTGATTGGCGGTGCCGAAGACAAAATCTACGGTAGACAAATTCTGCATACCTTCTTTCAGCGCTCTGGCGGCGTAGACGCTCGGATTGCGATTATTCCTTCTGCCTCGCGAGAGCCAACCGTGATTGGCAGCCGCTATCACGATATTTTTAGCGAAATGGGCGCAAAGTCGATCGAGGTGATTGATATCCGCGAGCGCGAGCATGGCGAAAATCTCGAATGGCAAGCCTTTATCGAAGACTGCACCGGCATCTTTATGACAGGTGGCGATCAGCTGCGGCTCTGCGGACTATTGGCCGATACGCCGATTATGGAGCGGCTGCGGCTGCGGGCACAGGCAGGGGAAGTTACCTTGGCCGGAACCAGCGCTGGAGCAGCAGTGATGGGGCATCACATGATTGCGGGCGGCGGCAGCGGCGAATCGCCCAACCGAGCATTGGTCGATATGACGATTGGGCTAGGGATCATTCCAGAAGTGATTGTCGATCAGCATTTCCATAATCGCAACCGGATGGCGCGGCTGCTGAGTGCTGTGGCAGGCCATCTCGACAAAATCGGCATCGGGATTGACGAAGATACCTGCGCCATGTTTGAAGGCGACGGTAGCTTTGAGGTGATTGGCAAAGGCACAGTCACAATTGTCGATCCGGGCGAAACTGCCCAGACCAACTATCCAGACGTTGAGGCAACCGCGCCCTTGAGCATGCATAATCTCCGCCTGCATATCCTCAGCAACGGCAATCGCTATGACCTGGGCAAACGCCAGATTCTGCCCTCAGAATCTTAAAGCTAGCAATTAGCTGCCCAAACAGCTCACAAATAAGCTCATATATTCCTGAACAAATTCCTGACGAACTGTGGCTAGGTATGCCGCAAGCAGCGAGCAGTTTGTATATAGTCAAACTTAATACCGCAATCTGTCGGCTCTCTCTATGGCGAGATGAGCGGCTCGATCGTTTTGTAATTAACTAGTAATTAACCAGCAATTAACTGGTGATTAACTAGCAATTAACTGGCAGCAACTCAGAGCTGGGGGTGCAACTGCAAGTCCAGAATTCAAAATCGGGAGTCTAGAACCGGGCAGAGCCTGCTCGACCCCTTAATCTGCTCTAGGTAGACTGGAGGTGATTTGAGCATCAGGATCTGAAGTTTCTGAAGTTATCGATGAAATGTTCATAGTGGACGGTTTAAGTGGTTTTTAGAGATGAACACTAGACACACTAGACAATAGATTGAATACTGGCCACCCTATTGCCCGTTGCTCCACTGCTCGCTAACCTTAAACATGACGCTATGAAGATTCTTAAGACCCAAACGCTGCGTGGCCCCAACTATTGGAGCATCCGGTACCCCAAGCTGATTATTATTCGGCTGGATCTAGAGTCATCACCCGCGACCTCAGACCAGATTCCCGGACTCTATCAAGGGTTGAGCAACCTATTGCCCGGTTTGGCTGAGCACCGTTCATCTGGCGATGGGATAAGCTTCTTGCAGCAGGTCGAGTCTGGCGTAAATCTGGCGCAGGTAGTGCAGCATGTGGCCTTAGAGCTGCAAACGCTAGCCGGCATGTCAGTCAGCTTTGGGCGCAGCCGCGAAACCGTCGAACCCGGCATCTATCAAGTGGTGTTTGAATATGTAGACGAGCAGGCGGGACGCTACACAGCACGAGCCGCAGTTCGCCTCTGCCAGAGCTTGGTTGAAGCGGGCAGCTATCCGCCCAGCGAGCTAGAGCAAGACCTGAAAGATTTACAGGACTTGGGAGCGCAGGCATCGCTAGGCCCTAGCACCGAAAATATTGTCCGAGAAGCCGAGATTCGCGGCATTCCCTGGCTGCCGCTCAGCGCGCGTTCGCTGATTCAGCTGGGCTATGGGGTGCATCAAAAGCGCATCCAGGCGACGCTGACGGGCAATACGGGTATTCTCGGCGTGGAGCTAGCCTCCGACAAAGAGGGCACGAAGCGTATTCTGAGAGACGGCGGTATCCCGGTTCCCAGAGGCACGGTGATCCACTACCTCGACGAGCTAGAGCAGGCAATTGCCGATGTCGGCGGCTACCCAATTGTGATTAAGCCGCTCGACGGTAACCATGGGCGCGGCATCACCATCAATATCAAAACCTGGGAGCTGGCCGAGGAAGCCTATGATGCGGCCAAAGAAGTTTCAAAAGGCGTGATTATTGAGCGGTTTTACGAGGGGCGTGACCACCGGGTGCTGGTGGTGAATGGCAAGGTGGTAGCAGTGGCCGAGCGGGTTCCGGCTCACGTCATGGGAGACGGCAGCTCGACTATCTCGGAGCTGATCGACGAAACCAACCGCGATCCGCGTCGCGGCGACGGTCACGAAAATATTCTCACCCGCATTGAGCTAGACCGCACCTCCTGGGAATTGCTGGAGCGCCAAGACTTTGACCTAGACACAGTGCTGAAACCGGGCGAAATTTGCTATTTGAAAGCCACAGCCAACCTGAGTACGGGCGGCACGGCCATCGACCGCACCGACGAAATTCATCCCGAAAATGTCTGGATTGCTCAGCGGGCGGCCAAGACCATCGGCCTGGATATTGCGGGTATTGATATTGTCACGACCGATATTTCACAGCCACTGCGCGAGGTGGACGGTGTGATTGTGGAGGTCAATGCTGCTCCCGGCTTCCGGATGCATTTCTGCCCCAGCGACGGCATCCCGCGCAACGTCGCCGAACCCGTGCTGGATATGCTCTTCCCTAACGGTAGCAACGGGCGCGTCCCCATCCTGGCGCTGACGGGCACCAATGGCAAAACCACCACGACTCGCCTGCTAGCGCATATCTTTAAGCAGACAGGCCGCACGGTCGGATACACCACCACTGACGGCATCTATATTGGCGGCTACCTCGTTGAGAAGGGCGACACCACTGGCCCACAGAGCGCCCAGACGATTTTGCAAGATCCGACGGTTGAGGTGGCGGTGCTAGAAACAGCGCGGGGCGGGATTCTGCGCTCTGGCCTGGGCTTCAGCGAATGCGACCTGGGCATCGTGCTGAACGTGGCGGCAGATCACCTAGGGATTGGCGATATTGACACGGTTGAGGAGCTGGCTCACCTGAAGAGCGTCGTGGTCGAAACCGTGCAGCCCAACGGCTATGCAGTCCTTAACGCTGACGATCCGCTGGTGGTGGCCATGGCCGAGCGCGTCCGGGCGCAGATTGCCTATTTCTCAATGAATGCCGACAACGAGCTGGTGCGGTCGCACACTCAGCAGGGCGGACTGGCCGCCATCTACGAAAATGGCTACTTGTCGATTTTGAAAGGTGACTGGACGCTGCGGATCGATCAGGCGGTCAACGTGCCGCTGACGATGGGCGGACGCGCCCCATTTATGATTGCCAACGCGCTGGCTGCCAGCCTTGCCGCCTTTGCCCACGGCATCCGGATCGAAGATATTCGCACGGCGCTGCTCACCTTCCAGGCTTCAGTGGGACAAACGCCCGGTCGGATGAACCTATTCAATCTAGGGCAGTTTCACGCCATGCTCGACTATGCTCACAACCCGCACAGCTACGAGGCGATTGGCGGCTTTGTGCGGAACTGGCCGGGTGACAAGATTGGTGTAGTGGGTGGCCCTGGCGACCGTCGTGACGAGGATTTTGTGGTCTTGGGCAGGCTGGCGGCTCAGATGTTTGACCGTATTTTGATTAAAGAAGATGACGACAGCCGGGGTCGTCCAGCGGGCGATGCGGCGCGATTGATCGTAGAGGGCATCGAGTCGGCGCAAACGGGCACAGCCTACGAGGTAGTGCTGCATGAGAACACAGCGGTCAATCAGGCGCTAGATGGCGCTCCCGCAGGCAGTTTGGTGGTGATCTTCCCGGAGAGCGTCACTCGCACGCTGGGCTTAATCGAAGCCCGCAACCCGCTGCCTGATCTGGGTTTGCCGCCTAATGCTGCGCCTCAGAACAACGGCCAAAGCCAAACCTACAGCGAGGACACAGTGGCCACCGAGGCCTCTCAGGAATATGTGCAGTCGGGCGGCTAATCTAGATCTGTTTCATCGGATTTGCTGACCTCTTCTTTAAAGCCTCTCAGCGTCCTGCCCAGCGCGTTCCCCAGCTCTGGGATCTTTTTAGGACCAAAGATCAAGACGGCGGCAATGGCGATGATCCCAACTTCAGCCCAGCCTAGATGAAACATAAGACTCTCCTGCTTTTCCAGATTCTGCTTTAACTATAGTGAACGTCAGCCAGGGAGCGTCAGCTGCAAGCAAAGATTATCGGATGGCGGCCAGAGCGGCCAGAGCCGTTTTAGCCTGATCAAATCGCTGCGATAGCTCCGGCTCAGTCATTTGGGTCAGCCACTGCACAAATTCAGGGCTGCAATTTTGCACTGCCTCGGCCACCGAAATTTGCAGACCGTCATGCGGCAGCTTGGCAGGTGGCAGTCCAGTGAGTGCCGCCACTAATGAAACCCCTAGCCCGTAAAGATCAGACGCTTTGACAGCTCGCCGCCCAATCTGCTCTGGCGGCATATAGCCATCTGTGCCCACGACCGACATGGTAGTAAATTCAGCCGCCGCTTCGCTAGAGCGCGTGAGCCGCACAGAGCCAAAATCTACCAGGCAAATTTGCCTCTGAGTAGGAGCTTCTGGGCGACCTGCCAGCAGAATATTGCGGGGCTTGATGTCGCGGTGCAAGATGGTGGGCTGATGCTCGTGAATATAGATCAGCGTTTTTAGCAGGCTCTGGGCAATTTGCTTTGTCTCAGCCTGGTCAAATCGACGGCCTTGGTCAAGATAGGATTGCAGTGAGCTCCCTTCTAGATAGCTTTGAATCAGCACGAGCGCTTTGCCAGATTTAGGCAGCTCCATTTCAAAGTAGCCGAGATAGTGCGGCAAGCTGGGATCATCCAGCTTTTGCAGGGTTTTGACCTCGCGCTGAAACAGCGTCAGATCTGAGTTCAGCATTTCGTCATCAATGCAGAGAATTTTGAGAATCACCGGGGCTTGCGTCGTCAGGTCGCGAGCCAGCAGCGTCCAGCGTCCCGACTGTTTGCCCAACTGCTGCTCGACTTCATACCGATCGCCTAAGACTTGTCCTGGCATATAGCGTAGAGTCCTGATTCAAGTATTTCGCACTAGTATTTCGCACTATATAATCTCAGCCAATTCGCTCTCGCAACTGCGGTATGCTGAATAAACCGCACTCCATCGTAAGCTGCTCATCATAGCCACTATATCCCTGCTTTTCCTGAATCTTCAACTGCAATCACCTGCAATTCCTCTTGCCATCCCTCTACGCCATGCCGTCTTCCTCTGCCTCAATTCGCCAGCAGCAGCACCCGCTGATTCAGCAGGTCGCCAATTCAATTGAGTCCATCTGGCAGCAATATTTGGAGCTAACGCCCTATGATCTACCAGAAGACCTGGGCTATGTGGAAGGGCGGCTAGAGGGCGAAAAGCTGATCATTGAAAACCGCTGCTACCAGACCCCGCAGTTTCGCAAGCTGCACTTGGAGCTCGCTCGCGTCGGCAGCAGTCTTGACATTCTACACTGCGTCATGTTTCCGCGTCCTGACTATGCGCTGCCGATGTTTGGCACCGATCTGGTTAGCGGGCGTGGCCAAATTAGCATGGCGGTCACCGATCTCTCCCCAGTTCGTTCTGATCGCAGCCTGCCAGATGACTACGAGAGCCAGCTGTCGGCACTGCCAGATGCCGCATTCCAAGATGCCCGCAGCCGACCAGCCTGGGGCGATATCTTCTCAGATTTCTGCGTACTGGTGCGTCCGGCCAACCCCCGCGAAGAGTCGCAGTTTTTGGCGCAGGTCGAGACGTTTCTGACCATTCACTGTCAGCGGGCAGTTGCCGCTACCCCCACGCCTGACCAGCAGGCCGAGATTTTGGCTGGGCAGCGCCACTACTGCAACCAGCAGCAGCAAAACGACAAGACTCGTCGCGTTCTGGAAAAAGCCTTTGGCACTGAATGGGCAGATCGGTATATGACGACTGTGCTATTTGATTTGGCAGAGGCCGACCGTGCGGCCAGCTAGGACGTGAATCTTAACGTGAATTCTTGCAGCGAAATCTGCCTCCGAGCCTGTTTATCTGCCCAGCAGCACCCAGAGTCCACCTGCGGTTGCCAGCAAAAACAGCAGGCCGATTAGACCCGCTAGTGGACTATCGTTGAAGCCAGTTACCCAAACAGGCAGCCGACCGCTGGAGCTAGGCTGAGCTGCATCTAAGCTGCCGATTGCCCAAACCCAGCCGCTGTGCAGCCCCCAGGCTAAGCCTAAACTGCCCGCATCCCCCTGACGTGCCAGCACCAGCACCATCCCCATCAGCCAGAGTCCAGGGAGTTGCGGCAGCACAGTTCGGCCTTCCCAAAGCGCATGAGCCATCGCAAAAATCAGGCTAACCAGTGCCGCTGCGCCCCAGACTGACAGCCCTTGCTCTAGCTGATCCTGCATGAAGCCCCGAAAGATTAGCTCTTCTGTCCAGCCGACCCCAAGCGCTAAACCTAGAATTAGCAAACCTGCGGCTGGCTTCAGCGTCAGGCGATCGGCCAGCCGCAGCCAGCCAGCCCAGAGCTGTAGTCCGTACAGAGCAATCAGGCTAAAGCTGCCGACTAATAGCCCGATGACTCCCGTCATCCAGAATTTTGGCGTGAGGGCAGGCCAACTGCCGTCCACTATCCAGAGCGCTAGCGGAGCCAGCAGATAAAGCGTGGCTAGCAGCGGCAGCTTCTGAGCAGGCTGACTCGGCTGAAATGGTCGCCAGCCCAGCTTCAGCGCCATCGGTACGGCAAAGGGAAGCCAAAGCAGCAGCCAGAGGCTCCAAAAACCAGCGATTTTAAGCGCAGGTGAAATTAAGTCAGGCGAAACAATCAACTATTCGTCTTGCTCTTCTGCGTCGTCTTTGCCGTGAGTGAGCTGAATCAGATGAATATGCTTGTAGCCCAGCTTAATTTCAAATTCATCTCCGGGCTGCAAATTCATTTTTTCGGTGTACGTCGAGCCGATTACAATTTGGCCATTGCGATGTACGCTGACGCGATAAGTTGGCTCTCGGCCTCGGCCATCTTTTGCGCCTTCTACATTTAGCGAAGTGCCCTCAGCCTCCAGCACAGCCTCCAGGAAATCGGCGACGTTGATCCGAGCCTGATTGCTCTTGCTAACGGTGTAGTAACCGCAGCGCTTCGCTTTTTCTCTGCGGGGCAGGTGCGAAAGCTCTTTTATTTTTTGCAGGAGGGCTTTTCCCGTGAGCGGAGTAGTCGCAGTTTCGGCCATTGCTTCTCGATCTTTCTGGAAATGCTGAATCTTGAAATATTGAGTTGTAAAACTTGTCAGACAGGCTTGAATTGCCTGCGAGTTTCCTATAAGAATATAGCTTTAAACCTTTCAAGTTCGGTAAAGCTTTGAGCAATTATGCCAAGCCTTAAATAAAGCCCTTAAATGCAGCTAACTCTGAGCCTAAATATTGATTAAATATTGGCTGATTCTATATAGCTAAATCGCTCGATCTGTGCTTAAGCACGAACCTTGATGCGGCTAGAGAATTCCTAATTTTGCAGATCTCGCGGCTGCAAGGCTACCAGTCGCTAAACTAAGGTCGCTAAACTAAGAGATATTGCCCATTGCCTCGGCCTGATGCAACCTATGCAAGTTCTATTTCAAATTGTCCGACAGCAGGCGGACGCTGCCCCGCATCTGCAAACCTACGCGCTCAATGTTGAGCCGAGCCGCACAATTCTGGACTGTCTGAATCAGATCAAGTGGGAGCAAGACGGCACGCTGGGCTTCCGCAAAAATTGTCGAAACACGATCTGCGGCAGCTGTAGCGTCCGGATCAACGGACGTTCGGCTCTAGCCTGTAAAGAAAACGTCGGAGGCGAAGTCACTCGTCTGCAAGAGATCGCGGCGCACAGCCTGAGCGAGCCTGCGGCTGAGATTCCCACTATCACCGTCGCGCCAATGGGCAACATGCCCGTGATCAAAGATCTAATCGTCGATATGACTAGCTTTTGGGACAATCTGGAAGCGGTTGATCCGTTTGTTAGCACCAGCGCTCGTCAGGTGCCAGAGCGCGAATTTTTGCAGAGTCCCCCCGAGCGCGAGCGGCTAAATCAGGTGGGCAACTGCATCCTCTGCGGTGCCTGCTACTCCGAATGCAACGCCCGCGAAACTGACCCCAGCTTTGTGGGCCCGCACGCGCTGGCCAAAGCCTATCGCACGGTCGCAGACTCGCGAGATCACCAGACCGAGCAGCGGTTAGAGCGCTACAGCCAGGGTACAGCCGGAGTCTGGGGCTGCACGCGCTGTTACTACTGCAACAGCGTCTGCCCAATGGAAGTTGCACCAATGGAGCAGATTAGCAAAATTAAGCAGGCGATTTTAGAGCGGCAGTCTGAACAGCAGCCCGCCCAGGTCAGCCGTCCGGTGCGGCATCGCAAGGTATTGATTGACCTGGTGAAGCAGGGCGGCTGGATCGACGAGCGGCAGTTTGGCATTAGGGTGGTCGGCAACTCGTTTCGTGACTGGAAAGGACTGGCCAGCCTCGGTTCGCTCGGTATTCGGATGGTGCAGAAAGGCAAGTTTCCAACCCGCTTTGAGCCGTCGGAGGGCGCGCGGCAGGTGCGGAGCTTGATTGATGCGGTTCGTAAAGCAGAAGTTTAGGTACAGATTTTGTATGAGCTTTAATTTCAAGGCAGCGCTGCTGGCCTTTGGGTTTGCTGGCCTGAATTGGGCTGGGATGGCTGAAGTCACTACGGCTCAGCAGCAGCCGACTCCGATCGACTGCGATCTGCTGGTGGCGGGGGGTGGCTTAGCCGGATCGGCTGCCGCCTATGAAAGCCTCTTGGCCGGACGCACGGTTTGCCTGACCGAAATTACCGACTGGGTGGGCGGCCAGATTTCAGCGCAGGGCACTTCCGCACTGGACGAACGCCCGACGCAGCGAGAGCTAAATTTCTTTCCCAGAGGCTATCAGGAGTTTGCCAAGCGGATTCACGAGGCTTACAAGCAGCCCGATCCGGGCAACTGCTGGGTGAGCCCGTTTTGCTTTTTGCCCAGCGACGGCCATGCCATTTTGATTGACATGCTGAAGGATGCTGAAAAGCGGGGTCAGGGCAAGCTGCACTGGTTCCCTAACACGGTCGTCAAAAATCTTCAGCTCAGCGGTGCTCAGATTGCTAGCGCTACAGCGATCCAGCATCAGCCTGCACCTGGAGCCGCGCCCTTAAATACCTATCCGCTTTCGCAGACGATCGAAGACAGCTATCGGTTTGAAGACAGCCCGCAATTTACCAAAACAGTTGTGCAGTTCCAGCCCAAAACCCAGCATTGGTATGTCGTAGATGCTACTGAAACGGGCGAGCTGGTAGCTCTGGCCGACGTGCCTTATCGCGTCGGCATCGATCCGCTCACCTATTACGATCCCTCTTCGGCCAGCGCCACAGGCGATCCGTACTGCACGCAGGGCTACACCTACACCTTTGCAATGGAGGCCACCGCCGAACCACAGCCGCAGCTCAAGCCAGAATTTTACGAGCAGTATGCGCCCTACTACAGTTTTGAGAAGACCAACCTGGCCAGCTTCGACATTCTGTTTACCTATCGCCGCATCTGGAGTCCGGAGCCGCGACCGGAGCAGCAAATTTTCGGCGTGTCGGTGCCGTATCCCGGCGACATTTCGATGCAGAACTGGACTTGGGGCAACGACTACCGCCCCGGCACGGCCTCAGATAATTTGATTTTGACCCACGACCAGCTTCAGCAGACTGGACAGCTTGACCCGAACGGCTGGATGGGCGGCCTGCGAGTTGAGAGCCTGCGTCGCGCTGAAGAATCAGCCTTAGGCTTTTATTACTGGCTAGTCGCCGGCACCACCGACTCGCAGCTTGGCGAAGGTATCAAACAGCCGCAGCTCAACAATCGCTTCCTGACTGGGTTTGACTCGCCCATGGGCACGATGCACGGTCTGTCAAAATATCCCTACATGCGCGAGGTGCGGCGCATCGTCGGTCGTCCCAGTCCGGGCTATGCTGACGGCTTTTCAATTGGCGAAACGGATGTCAGCCGCAGTGACTATACCGACGAGCATTACCAGAGCCTTACCCCAGAGCAGTACCGCAATTTGGGCATCTCGCTCAGCGGCTTAGAGGCGATTGCCCGGATTCGCAGCGACGAAACGCCTAGCCCCGTCCGGCTCCGCACCCGTTCTCGCATCTATCCCGACTCGGTGGGCATCGGCCACTACAGCATCGACTTCCATCCCTGCATGGCGCTCAGTCCACCAGAAGCACCGGGCAACTATGAGTATCCCGGCGTGCGGCAGGGGCAAGGGCAAGCCTACCCGTTCCAGATTCCGCTGCGGGCCATGATTCCACAGCGCCTCGATAACTTTTTGATTGCAGGCAAAAGCATCGCCACCAGCTATATTGCTGCTGCTGCCTATCGCGTCCATTCGTTTGAGTGGTCAGCCGGAGCCGCAGCGGGCGTGCTAGTCGATTTCGCGCTCGACAACGACATTGCGCCCTATGCGCTAGTAGATGACCTGCCGCGCCGCGAACCAGAGCTAGAGGCTCTACAGCGCCGACTGTTGGCCACTCAAAACCCAACCGCCTTTCCAGGAACCACTATTTTTAATCTGGACTGGCAGGACTGGCAGTAGCGGTTTCATTTAGCAGCTCCTCCATCAGGGGCTTTCGCAGGCTGTCCGGCAGAGACTCCATCAGCGTATCGATGATTGTTGGCTCTTCTAGAGAGGCTCCAGACATATTGGAGCTGGGTAGCGAGTACGATGAAGCTGCTTCGGCGGGCTGCTTGCGAAGAGATTCAAAAAAACCTTTGACCTGATCGAGTGCGCCAATCATCGCGGGCTTGACTGGCGCAGGCTTAACCGCTTCTGGGGTGAGATCCGTCAGCGGAACCGGGCTGATCGCATCAGGATTCAATGGAGTAGGCAGGAACTGCTTAGGTGACGGCGCAGCAGGTGGAAGATCGTCAGATTCGTTAGGCTCCGGTAGCTCTTCCGGTAGATCTGCTGACGGGGTGGGTGCTTCAAGGTCAGGCAGTAAATCTGGCGCTGGCGCTGCTGGCGCTGCTGAATCAATTGGAGCAGGCTCAATCACCTCTGGCGGCATATCTTCGGGCGCTAGTTCCTCAGTTAGATCTGGCTCCAAAATAGCTTCTGGCTCCGGCTCAGTAATCTCCGGCTCAGTAATTTCTGGCTCAGTAATTTCTGGTTCAGCTTCGATAATGTCTGGCTCGATGACTTCTGGTTCAGTGACTTCTGGTTCAGCTTTGATCATTTCTGGCTCAGCTACTTCTGGCTCAGGCGCGATAACTGGCGGCAAATAGTTCGGATCAACGATTTTGCGAGCGTCCTCTGCGGTCAATTCGCCGCGCGTCAATCGCGCTAGCGTATCACTGCCGCCCGGCTCATAGGTGACCAGCTGAACCGCGTTGTTGAAGGCGTTGGGCAAGGGGTCGCCCTTTTCGTCGAGCAGTTCAAGCTGCACCCAGTTGGTTCCGGGCTTGAAGCCTTTTAGGTAAATTGGCTCCCAGCGATCAAACGTAAAGCTCTCGCCATTGATCGTGCAGCGCACCTGCCAGTCAGGAATATCGTCTTTGTCATCCTCGCGGGCGACTAGATGCAGCGGTGCGTTGGTCAGCAGAAAGTCCAGCAGCACGGGTTCCGCACCATAAACGCCCTGCGGATAGTTGTAGGTGAGCAGCGGCTGGCTGGCATCGGGATTGTTTTCGGGCGTTTTGGCAAATATGTGAAACGTCGTTTGGACAAAGGCTCCGTCGTTTTTGAAGCTTTCGTGCCAGGGACGCACAGCAAAAGCGCGGAGGGTGTGAGTTCCAGGTGCCAGATTTTCTAAAGTGAGCGTCTGGTTCGCATCGTAAATCTGGGCATAAGGCTGGCTGTCGAGCAGCACCTGAAGGTAAAGCCCCAAACCCAGATCTTCATCTTTATATAGGTCAAGATCTTTAACTTGCAGCTTCACGTCCACCTGTGTCTTTTCAACCACCTGCCCAGATTTGGGGCTGAGAATTGACACCTGCGGCTGATTAGCTTCCAAAGACTGCTTCAGCGCTTGAATGGTGAAAGGCGGCGAGACTTCACTCAGCCTGCTGCGCTGAGGCGCGAAGGCCATCACGCCGGAGCCTTCACCTGAGCGACTGCATCCGGCGCTCCCCAACATAAAGCTTGCCGCCATCAAAACCGCCAGAGCGCTAGCAGGCAGGCGTTTCCAGAGCTGCTTTAGTGCCTGCCTGACCTGCTTTAAGGATTGCCACCTGTTCATGCCCAACACAATCTCCACTCCTCAGGGTTTGGCTTTTAGTGTATCTGGTTATCTTCGCCCAAAGGCACTATATCATTACCAGAATCATCACCAGATCGTAACGCTGCTGGGAGCAGGTAAAGCTTTGATGGTGGTCGTCAAAAATCTAAATCTGCTGAGTTCTGACAGAGTTGGGCGCTGAGCCAATTACCTGCTCAGCCAATTACCTGCTCAATAATATCGGTAGCCAAGCTGCCCCCACCGGCTCGCTGAATCGCACTTTGTAGCTTAGCGGCATTCTGGCGGTAGGACTCTTGTGTCAATACCTTTTGAATCGCACTTCGCAGTCGGGAAACCCGCAAGCGAGCCAATGGCACAACCTCACCTGCACCTGTCCAGCACAGACGTGCAGCAACTCCAGGCTGATCGTTGGTGATTGTTACTCTGGCGATTTCCCAGCGCAACCACGAGGCCGTAAGTTGCTAAAGCGCAGCAGACGGTCACGAAGGGCATTTCCAAAAACTCGGCTACCGTACCGCCACCTGGCACCACCTGATCGACCAGCAGCAGATCAACTTGAGCAGCTCTCAGCGCCTCTGGTAATTCCCTTGTCATCATTTGTTGCTCTCCAGAATCTCGGCCAGTCTAGGGCTAGTTTTTTCGGCCTTTTACAACCTGGAGAAATTTGAGAGATTTATTCAGATCTGCTTTGGCTCTAAATCTATAGTTTGAATCAATAATTTCGATTTGTAACTATTTATCAATGCCTGCTCCAATCTCTGCTGATGGAATCGGGCGAAAGGCTGATGGATCAAGCCTTCGGGATTTTAATTATTGTTAACTGCTGTTCAAACTGTTCTCGCATCAGCCCTATAATGCTTGCAATACCTACCAAGCTAATTGACTGTGCTGGTTCAGCCTAAACGCTGGGCTAGACGGTGATTCTGGTGAGTTCCTGCCAGCGAGATTGGGCCAAAGTCTAGATCGTTCGGACGCTCCCATCTGTCTGATGCCGCCTCGTTGTTTCACGTCGTCTGTGTGCTGCAAAGTTCCACAGATTGCTGATGCCGCTGGCCGGGAATGATTCAAATCCGCTTGGACAGGCAGTTTCGTTTCCATTGTCTAGAGAGAGGAGAGTCTCGAATGACAACTACGCCACGGGAGCGAGAGCAGAAGGTAAAAGTGATCGTCGATAAAGATCCCGTTCCTACTTCCTTTGAGAAGTGGGGCCAGCCCGGTCACTTTGACCGGACTCTGGCAAAAGGGCCCAAAACGACGGCTTGGATCTGGAACCTTCATGCCGACGCTCACGATTTCGATAGTCATACCAGCGATCTAGAAGATATATCCCGTAAGATCTTCAGCGCTCACTTTGGTCACTTAGCCGTGGTTTTTGTCTGGCTAAGCGGCATGTATTTTCACGGTGCCAAGTTCTCGAACTACGAGGGCTGGCTAGCAGATCCTACGCATATCAAGCCCAGCGCCCAGGTGGTTTGGCCGATTGTCGGTCAAGAAATTTTGAATGGCGATGTGGGTGGCGGCTTCCACGGTATCCAGATCACCTCTGGATTTTTCCAGCTCTGGAGAGCCTCCGGCATCACCAACGAATATCAGCTCTACTGCACGGCGATTGGTGGCTTGGTCATGGCAGCTCTGATGCTGTTTGCAGGCTGGTTCCACTACCACAAGCGCGCTCCCAAACTGGAATGGTTCCAGAACGTGGAGTCGATGATGAACCACCACCTGGCAGGTCTGCTGGGCTTGGGTTCTCTAGGCTGGGCTGGGCACCAGATCCATGTCTCGCTGCCAATCAACAAGATGCTGGACGCAGGCGTAGCGGTGAAAGATATTCCGCTGCCGCATGAGTTCATTCTCAACAAAGAGCTGATGGCTGACCTCTATCCCAGCTTTGCCAAGGGACTTGTGCCCTTCTTCACGCTCAACTGGGGTGAGTATGCCGACTTCTTAACGTTTAAAGGCGGGCTTAACCCGGTGACGGGCGGACTCTGGCTCTCGGACACAGCGCATCACCACCTGGCGATTGCGGTGCTGTTCATCATTGCTGGACATATGTACCGCACCAACTGGGGCATCGGCCACAGCATGAAGGAAATCCTGGAAGCCCACAAAGGCCCCTTCACCGGAGAAGGCCACAAGGGACTCTACGAAATCCTCACCACCTCTTGGCACGCGCAGCTGTCCATTAACTTGGCCCTGCTCGGTTCGCTAACGATCATCGTGGCGCAGCATATGTATGCCATGCCGCCCTATCCCTATCTGGCGACAGATTACCCGACCCAGATTTCGCTGTTCACGCACCACATGTGGATTGGCGGCTTCCTGATTGTCGGGGCGGGGGCGCACGGCGCGATTTTCATGGTGCGGGATTATGACCCGGCCAAGAACGTCAACAACTTGCTCGACCGCATGATCCGTCACCGCGACGCGATCATCTCGCACCTCAACTGGGTTTGTATTTTCCTCGGCTTCCATAGCTTTGGTCTGTACATCCACAACGACACAATGCAGGCTTTGGGTCGCCCCCAGGATATGTTCTCGGATACGGCGATTAAGCTCCAGCCTGTGTTCGCGCAGTGGGTGCAAAACCTGCATACCCTGGCTCCTGGAGCCACCGCACCCAACGCCATGGGGCCTGCCAGCTATATCTTTGGCGGCGATGTCGTGGCGGTGGGCGGTAAAGTCGCCATGATGCCGATGACGCTGGGCACGGCAGATTTCATGGTGCATCACATCCACGCCTTCACAATCCATGTGACGGTTCTCATTCTGCTCAAGGGTGTGCTGTTTGCTCGCAGCTCGCGTCTGATCCCAGACAAGGCGAACTTGGGCTTCCGCTTCCCTTGCGACGGGCCCGGTCGGGGCGGCACCTGCCAGGTTTCTGGTTGGGATCACGTCTTCCTGGGTCTGTTCTGGATGTACAACTCGCTCTCGATTGTGATTTTCCACTTTAGCTGGAAGATGCAGTCGGACATCTGGGGCACGGTCAACGCAGACGGCTCGATCTCGCATATTACCGGCGGCAACTTTGCGGCGAGTGCGACGACGATTAACGGCTGGCTGCGCGACTTCCTCTGGGCGCAGGCGGCGCAGGTGATTGGCTCTTACGGTTCGGCACTATCGGCTTACGGCCTGCTGTTCTTGGGCGCTCACTTTGTCTGGGCCTTCAGCCTGATGTTCCTGTTTAGCGGTCGCGGCTACTGGCAGGAATTGATCGAGTCGATCGTTTGGGCGCACAACAAGCTGAACGTGGCTCCGGCCATCCAGCCTCGCGCGCTGAGCATCATTCAAGGACGTGCGGTGGGCGTGGCTCACTACCTGCTGGGTGGCATTGTGACTACCTGGGCGTTCTTCCTGGCTCGCATCATCGCAGTAAGCGGCTAGCTGTCCAACCTCTCTAGACGGGTGGTGGGTTGAAAGCCCTCGGTGAAAACCGCAGGCCAAAGCCCACCTTTCCCAGATAGAGCTATAAAAAACTGCTAGTCAATTGAGAACCTTCAATTAGGACTTATGGCAACTAAATTTCCCAAATTTAGCCAAGGTCTGGCGCAAGATCCAACCACAAGACGGATCTGGTACGGCATTGCCACAGCCCACGACTTTGAAAGCCACGATGGCATGACCGAAGAGAATCTTTACCAAAAGATTTTTGCTTCGCACTTTGGCCATCTGGCAATCATCTTCCTCTGGACATCCGGCAACCTGTTCCACGTCGCTTGGCAAGGCAACTTTGAACAGTGGATTAAAGACCCGCTCAACACCCGCCCAATCGCACATGCAATTTGGGATCCTCACTTCGGCCAAGCTGCGGTGGATGCCTTCACGCGCGCAGGCGCTTCTTACCCGGTCAATATTACCTATTCGGGTATCTACCATTGGTGGTACACGATTGGGATGCGCCACAACAGCGACCTCTACCAGGGTTCGATCTTTTTGATGATCCTGGCGGCAGTGATGTTGTTTGCAGGCTGGTTGCACCTTCAGCCCAAGTTCCGTCCGAGCCTATCTTGGTTCAAGAACGCTGAATCGCGCCTTAACCACCATTTGGCCGGTCTGTTTGGTGTTAGCTCTCTGGCTTGGGCGGGACACCTGATCCATGTTGCTATCCCTGAATCTCGCGGACAGCATGTGGGTTGGGATAACTTCCTCTCGGTCAAACCTCACCCGGCAGGTCTGGCTCCGTTCTTTACGGGCAACTGGGGCGTTTACGCCGACAATCCTGACACCGCAGGCCATATCTTCAACTCGGCGCAGGGTTCTGGCACAGCCATCCTCACCTTCTTGGGCGGCTTCCACCCGCAGACCGAGTCCCTGTGGCTCACCGACATGGCACATCACCATCTGGCGATTGCCGTGATCTTCATCATCGCGGGTCACATGTACCGCACCAACTTCGGCATCGGGCACAACATCAAAGACATGCTCGACTCGAAGAAGGGTCTAATTGGCGGCAAGAGTGAAGGGCAGTTCAACCTGCCGCACCAGGGTCTCTATGACACCCTGAACAACTCGCTGCACTTCCAGCTAGCTCTGGCTTTGGCCGCGCTGGGCGTGATCACCTCGCTGGTAGCGCAGCATATGTACTCGCTGCCGCCCTACGCCTTCATGGCGCGCGACTACACGACTCAGGCCGCACTCTATACGCACCACCAGTACATTGCTGGCTTCATCATGGTGGGAGCCTTCGCGCATGGCGCCATTTTCTTGGTTCGGGACTATGATCCGGCTCAGAACAAAGGCAACGTGCTCGACCGAGTGCTGCAACATAAAGAGGCGATCATCTCGCACCTGAGCTGGGTGTCGCTGTTCCTGGGCTTCCACACCCTGGGAATCTATGTCCACAACGACGTGATGCAGGCTTTCGGTACGCCCGAAAAGCAGATTCTGGTTGAGCCAGTGTTTGCTCAGTTCATTCAGGCATCGCACGGTAAGCTGCTCTACGGCTTTGACACGCTGCTCTCCAACCCAGACAGCATTGCCTCCACGGCTTGGCCAAACCACGGCAACGTCTGGCTGCCCAACTGGCTGGCGGCCATCAACAGCGGCAACAACTCGCTGTTCTTGACCATTGGCCCTGGCGACTTCCTGGTACACCACGCGATTGCGCTAGGTCTGCATACCACGACGCTGATTCTTGTCAAGGGCGCGCTGGACGCTCGCGGCTCGAAGCTGATGCCCGACAAGAAAGACTTCGGTTATGCCTTCCCTTGTGATGGCCCTGGCCGGGGCGGCACCTGCGACATCTCCGCCTGGGACTCCTTCTATCTCGCCATGTTCTGGATGCTCAACACGATTGGTTGGGTCACCTTCTACTGGCACTGGAAGCACCTAGCGGTCTGGCAGGGCAACGTGGCTCAGTTCAACGAGTCTTCGACCTATCTGATGGGTTGGCTGCGAGACTATCTCTGGCTCAACTCCGCTCAGCTGATCAACGGCTACAACCCCTACGGCATGAACGCGCTGTCCGTCTGGGCCTGGATGTTCCTATTCGGCCACCTAGTTTGGGCAACGGGCTTCATGTTCTTGATCTCCTGGAGAGGCTACTGGCAGGAGCTAATCGAAACGCTGGTTTGGGCGCATGAGCGCACGCCGCTGGCGAACTTGGTTCGCTGGAAGGATAAACCAGTGGCCATGTCGATTATTCAGGGTCGCGTAGTGGGGCTGGCGCACTTCACAGTGGGCTATATCTTGACCTACGCCGCCTTCTTGATTGCCTCAACGGCGAGTCGATACGGTTAATTGGGTTAGGAAATTAACTCTGCTCCCTCTGCCTTCGGGCAGGGGGATTTTTATTTAGATTTTCTAGTGAGATTAGAAAAAATGTTTGCTGAGGCTCACTCTGCTCAGCGTTTTGAACTAATATTTTTCTACAGTCCAAATAAAATCACTCCTGCTAACTGTGATAGATATGAAATACCTGCACCCGATTCAAATGCTGATGCTCGGACTAATGGCAACGCTAGCGACAAGCTGCGACAGTCTGACCAATCTGCTGTCCGATGGCTCTACACCCACCGATCAAGCGCCCGCTGATCCGGCTGCTCCAGGTGCTGCCACCTCAGCCCCGCGTCAGAACGCCAGCTGCACGACGGCCAACTACTTTGCCAAAGTGGTTTGGCAGGGAGACCAACCGACAATGACTTTTGGCCGCAAACCTGACCAGACGACGCTCAACAACGCGCCTGCGGTTTTAGCCTCCAATTCAGATGGCAGCATTACCTACCGGGCAGACGGCGAGGCGGCAACCTATGTGCGGCTCTACCCCAACAACAGCTGCTTTGTGCAGGTCGTCCAGGCTGAAAATCAGGTTGTGCTCGAAGAAACCGGCACGGTCGGCAGCTAGGTCGCAGCTAGATGCTCCCCCTAACAGAACGGTTTCGCGGCTGCTTGCTGGGTCTGGCCGCCGGAGACGCAGTCGGCACCGCGGTTGAATTCAAGCCGCGCGGTTCTTTTCTGCCCCTGTGTGACATGGTGGGCGGTGGGCCGTTTCAGCTCCAGCCCGGTCAGTGGACAGACGATACCTCAATGGCGCTCTGCTTGGCAACGAGTCTGGTTGAGCAGCAAGGCTTTGATGCAGCTGATCAAATGCAGCGCTACTGTCGCTGGTGGGAGCAGGGCTACCTCAGCAGCACAGGCGAATGCTTCGATATTGGCGGCACTGTCAGTCAGGCATTGCGGCAGTATAAGCGCTCTGGCAATCCGTTCAGCGGCTCCTCAGATCCACAGTCAGCAGGGAATGGCTGCCTGATGCGGCTCGCGCCAGTGCCAATGTTTTACTGCGCCGATCGAGACAAGCTGCTGCATTTTTGCGGGGAGAGTTCGCGGACGACGCATGGCGCGGCTGAATGTATTGATGCAAGTCGGCTGTTTGGCGAGCTGCTGCGGCTGGCGCTGGCGGGTGCGGACAAGCCTGAAATCCTACGGGGTGATCTAGATATTGCAGAATCTGCTGCGATTCAGGCGATTGCCAGCGGCGAGTATCAGCAGAAAAGCCGCGACGAAGTCCGAGGCACAGGCTATGTGGTGGCTAGTCTAGAAGCCGCCCTCTGGTGCTTCTGGACAACTAGCAGCTTTAAGGATGCAATTTTGACGGCGGCCAACCTGGGCGATGATGCCGACACGACTGCTGCCATTGCCGGACAGATTGCGGGCGCTCACTACGGCGAGTCGAGCATTCCGGCGACCTGGCTAGAGCAATTGTCTATGAGAGCAGAAATTATGCAGCTTGCGGATGCGCTAAATCAGCAGGCTACGTCAACTTAGCTAGGTCAACCTAATTAAACCTAATTAAATAGGTCAACTAATTAAAAAAGCGGGCAGCTTGCCCGCTCAACGTAAAGCTTGAGAGTGATTTCAGCGTTACTTCACAAGCTCTGGCACTGCGCCTAGACCCGCGCCCATTTCTTCTGGGGTAATTTTGCCGTCTTTGTTAGAGTCAAGCGCATCAAATACCGCATCTGTGCCCATCCACTCTTCACGGGTGATGAAGCCATCGCCGTCCAGATCGTAAGCATGGAACACGTTTTCGGCAAGCGGGCTGACAAGAGCACTCTCATCTAAGTGAGCTAAGCGAGTAGCCAACAGCGTTTCTAATGTTTCTAGCGCTTTGGTGAAGCCTTTGATCCCTTCGTCTAGCTTCTCGGAAGCCATCCGGTCAGCGGTATGCATCTGGTCAAAGGTGGCTTTGTCCATTGCGATCTGGTCGATGGTCATCGTCGCGGCTTTTTCGGGGTCAAGCTTGCGAACTAGCTCGCCCGTGGTCGCTTGCAGCTCGCCCAGCAGGCCCGGAGAGATCGTCAGCAGATCGCAGCCCGCTAGCTCGACAATTTCGCCAATGTTGCGGAAGCTCGCGCCCATGACTTCGGTCTTGTGGCCGTACTTTTTGTAGTAGTTGTAGATGCTGGTCACGGAAACCACGCCCGGATCTTCGGTGGGGGCATAGTCTTTGCCAGTGTCTTTTTTGTACCAGTCCAAGATGCGACCCACGAACGGCGAAATCAGCGTCGCGCCTGCCTCAGCGCAGGCAATCGCCTGGTGGATCCCAAACAGCAGCGTCAGGTTGCAGTGGATGCCTTCCTTTTCCAGCACTTCGGCGGCCTTAATGCCTTCCCAGGTTGAGGCAATTTTAATCAGCACCCGCTCACGGCTAATTCCGGCGGCTTCGTACTCTGAAATCAAATAGCGGCCTTTTTCGATGGTGGCCTCGGTGTCGTAGGAGAGGCGAGCATCGACCTCGGTGGAGACGCGCTTGGGGACGATTTCCAAAATCTTGAGGCCAAAGGCCACTGCAAGGCGATCAAAGGCTAAGGTCGCTATCTCTTTGTCGGAAGCGCCCGAACCCGCATCCTGCTTCGCTTTCTTCAGCGTTTCATCGACAATTTCCTGATATTCCGGCATTTGGGCAGCGGCGGTAATCAGTGAGGGATTAGTGGTGGCATCCCGAGGCGTAAATTTTTGAATCGCCTGGATGTCTCCGGTATCTGCCACGACTACCGTCATCTCTCGAAGCTGCTCTAGCAAATTCTTTTCAGCCATCGGTTTATCCTTCGGTTGTTTGTTTAGAAGACTTGTGCCAACTCAGGCTGTTGACCAGCCTACCAGACCGTTCTGGTTTCGAGGGGTAGCCTACCCCACTTACCCGCCGCCATTGTTCTGTCACTGCCTGTTCTGTCACTGCCTGTTCTGTCACTGCCTCGCTATAGTGACATCCTAGCGCTGGATTTCAGCCGACTCTTGTTTCTACGGAAAGATTTCGAGATTCTAGAGTCGCTCTGGCTTGACATCTCTGGCTGAACCTTCTCACAATTCAAAGCAAGCTTTACTGATTCGCCATGCCGCCTAACCAGTCCTTCTATCCACCCAAGCTCACCCCCAATTTTGTCAAGCTGCTGCAATCTGTTTCGCCCTGGCTGCTGCGGCAGCGCGCTGGACTAGAGCTGGTGATTAGCACTGAACCCAAAGTCCAGCTATCTACACTGCAAAACTCGCCCTGCCTGCTGCTCTGCAACCACCCGACGTTTAACGATCCGCTGGTGATGTTTGGCTTCTCTGGGCGGGTGGGTCGCCCGTTTTACTACATGGCGGCGCATGAGCGGTTTGGCAGACTAGAAGGCTGGCTGTTGCAGCGGATTGGCGGCTATTCAATTCGGCGTGGGCAGGCAGATCGAGACAGCGTGGCACAGACCTTGAAGCTATTGGCGCAGCCCGACTGTCGGCTGGTGATTTTTCCAGAGGGCGGCTGCTCGTTTCAAAACGATACGGTGATGCCATTTCGGCCGGGCGCAGTGCAGATGGCGCTTCAGGCGATAGCGAAGCAGGCTAAAAAAGGCGAGGCGCGCGATTTTTGGGTCGTGCCCATCAGCCTTAAATATCGCTACAGCGGCTCGATGCAGCCGATTATTCAGCGCAGTCTACAACGGCTGGAGCAACGGCTAGGAATCTCTGAACTTGGCGCGTCTGGCGGATCTGGATCTGGTGCATCTGGCGATCTCTACAGCCGCCTGCGCGTCGTCTCGGCGGCGGTGATGCGCCGGTTTGAGCAAGAGTATGGGCTGGCGCTGACGGCTGATGCAAAGCTTGAACTTGAAGATATCGACTGGAACCAACGGATTGCCGCCATCAAGGCCGAAATATTGGCGCAGTGCGAGCAGCGGCTGAGCCTCACCCCCGCGCCTCACGAACCTAACCGCGAGCGCGTCTACCGGATTCAGCAAGCCCTTGAGCGGCGCTACGACCTGAACGAAGACGGCTCTAATCAAATTCTGGTCAACGGCGCGGATGAGTGGGAGCTGATGCGTCAGTCGCTGGCTCGCGTCCTCAACTTTGACGCGCTCTATGTCGGCTATGTTGCAGAGCATCCCACCCCGGAGCGGTTTTTGGATACGCTGACTCGACTCGAACGCTCGGTGTTCAACATCGATCAGCCACCGCCCAAAGGTCAGCAGCAGGCATTTTTGCGCGTGGGTCGTCCGCTAAACCTGCAAGACTATTTACCCGACTACGAGCGCGATCGGCAGGGCACGGTTCGCCAACTCACCCAGCAGCTTCAGCAGACCGTTCAGACCAACCTCAACCTGCTCAGTCAGGCTACCGCAAGAGATATTTCATGGTGATGTTGATTTCTGGTGACTCTGGCGCAAACTCGAAGGCGGATTTTTGAAACGAGGGAATGCCTTTCCAGATGCGCGGGTTGCCAGAAAAGCCAATGCCTTCTTTGGGGATGCCAAGCGTGTTACAGGTGAGCTTGCCATCCATATCTTCGTCGTGATGCACCGCCGCCGCATACCAGCCGTAGGGCAAATTGTCGAAGCTGAGCTGACAGGGCAGGCTGTCAATCGCAAAGCAGCCGGAGCGCACTGCTGCATCCGGATCGTTGGGATAGCCATCTGGACCGGCAAACAGGGCGACGCAAATCAGACCTTTGCGGTTGCGGAGTTCGCTTAGCTCAATCGTTAACGTGGCGCATGCGGCGCTAAGGGTTGAACCATTGAGCGTTGAAGCAGAATTAGATCCAGAAGACTGCACGGCGAAAACTCCCCAAATATGCCCTAGCCAATATGACAGTTATAGCGTAACTGGCCAATCTCTTTAGAAACTTTAGGATAAATCTAGACTTCAGCCTAAACTTCAACCGGGGATTTCGGGGATTGCTCGGTTGCCAGCTCGTAGTCTTGCACCAAGGAACTCTCGCCCGTAATCAATCTTGCGCCCCGGTTGCGGGTGAAGTAGTTCCACATCCACTGAATGGTCACAATCAGCTTGTTGTCAAACTCAATTAAATAGTAGATGTGAGCAAAGATCCATAGGAACCAGGCTGGAGGCCCAGAGAGCTTGAACGAGCGCATATTCACTACAGCTTCGTTCTGGCCAATCACCGCTAGACTGCCCGCGTCATCATAGACAAACTTCGCCTGCGCTGCCGCCCCTGCCAGCCGCTGCTTAATGAGCTTGGCGACAAACTTACCCTCCTGCACCGCCACTGGCGCAACGCCCGGTAACGGTCTATCGCCCTGGTGCATATAGTTTGCCAAATCGCCCACCACAAAAATATTTGGGTATCCTGGAACGCTCAAGTCTGGCTCCACCATCACCCGCCCGACGCGATCCAGCGTTGCGCCCGCCTGCTGCTCCAGCACCTTGCCCATCGTCGATGCCTTCACGCCCGCCGCCCAGAGAATCGTCCGGGCAGGCACTTCGTGGACTTCGTCGCCCTGCTTGATCGTCACCACATGGTCAGCAATGTTGGACACCAGCGATTTCGTCTGCACCGTCACGCCCAGCCGCGCTAGCGCCTGAGCCGCTTTCTCAGAGAGTTCGGGCGGATAGGGCGGCAGAACGCGATCGAGTCCTTCCACCAGCAGAATTTTCGCCTCCGTGGTGTCGATGGTGCGGAAATCGTCCTTGAGCGTGTTGAAGGCCAATTCGGCAATTGCGCCCGCTAGCTCCACGCCCGTTGGGCCACCACCCACAATCACAAACGTCAGCCAAGCCTTGCGCTGTTCGGGATCTGGCTCTTTTTCAGCCGCTTCAAACGCCACAAAAATTCGGCGGCGGATCTCTAGCGCATCTTCAATCGTTTTGAGTCCCGGCGCATCCGGCTTCCACTGGTCGTTGCCAAAATAGTGGTGGCTCACGCCCGTCGCCACAATCAGGCTGTCATAGTCAATCTTTTGGTCGCGTTCGCGCAGCGTGATTTGGTTCGCCTCTGGGTCGATACCCGTCACCTCGTCCATCAGCACCTGCACGTTGCGAGACTTGCTGAGGATGCCGCGCAATGGCGATGAGATATCGGCAGGCGAGAGGGTTCCGGTGGCCACCTGATAGAGCAATGGCTGAAACAGGTGAAAGTTGCGCTTGTCGATCAGCGTCACCTGAGCCGCAGATTTGCCCAGCTCTTTGGCCGCATACAGCCCGCCAAATCCGCCGCCCACAATCACCACGCGATGCGCTTGCGTCATGCCCAGAAGCTCCTTCGGTTCAATCCAGATCTACGGCGATACTTAAAATTAAGTACTTACAAGTACTTACGCCCAATTTGACAGTTTTCAGCAGCTTAACGTAGTTTTGTTAAGCAACGAGTAGTCCTTGTTACCTGCGGCGGCTAGCTGCGCTATTGGCCACTCACGAGAGCCTGCTGAATCGCCTCAATCAGCCGCTCGATCTCGGCTTCAGTCGTCAGGTAATGTACGCAAGCCCGCAGGCAGGTCGGGTCAAGGATCGTGCGGATCAAAACGCGCTGCTGCTCTAATTGCTTTGCCAACCGCTCGTGAGTCGCAGCGCTGTGGTCGCCCACCTGAAACGATACCAGCCCCGATTCCGGCGGCGCAGTCCGCAGGCAAGTCACGCTGGTCAAAGCGTTCAGCCGCTGCCAGAGCTGCTGACTCAGGCTCAAAATCTGCTGATAGCGAGCCTCGGCGTTGCCCCACTGTTGATGCGTCGCCAAAGCTGCCCGCAGCGCTCCGTACAGCGAAAAGTCAGACGTGGCCACCTCATAGCGGCTGCCGTCGGGCTGCCAGCCAGTTGGATGCCCGACAGCATTTTTGGTAACGCTGCGCCAGCCGATGAACGTGGGAGATAGGCTGTCTCTAGCCGCTTCAGAAACGTAGAGTCCGCCAATTCCGGCGGGGCCGCAGAGCCATTTGTGTCCCGTAAAGGCGTAATAATCTACATCCAGCGCATCCAAATCCAGCGGCAGCATTCCGACTGACTGGGCAGCATCCACCAAGACGCGCACGGGCGTTGGCCGAGCAGTCGGGTAAGCATGGCACTGCCGCATGATTTCGGCTAGCGGCAAGACCTGCCCTGTGTTCCACAGCACATGGCTGATCATTACAAGCCTAGTGTTGGGTTGCAGCTGCGCGGCGATCACCGCTGCCGGATCGCCCTGATTTAGGGTTGCCAGCAAGCCGCAGCTCGTCACCTCCACGCCAAATCGCCGCCCCACTTCCGCTGCCGCCGCCACAATGCCGGGATGCTCGCAGTCTGAAAGCAGCAGATGGTCGCCCGCCTGCCAGTCGATGCCCCAAATGGCAATATTGCAGCCGACCGAGACATCTTCGGTGAGGCTGATGGTGCTGGCCGGAACCCCCAGTTCAGCGGCAATCAGGGCGCGAGTCTGCTGGGCTTCCTGCATTACCCACTGATTCACCTCACCTGAAAACGGCCCCGCCTGCTGCATATACTCATGCGCCTGCTGGATCGCCTGTATCGCTGCGGTCGGCATCGTGCCCTGACCGCCAAAGTTGAAGTAGGTTTTGTTGTGCAGTGCCGGAAATTGCTGCCGCTGTTGTTCAAGCGACAGCTGTTCAAGCTGAGGCTGTTCATGCGGCTGTTCAAGCGACGGCTGCGGCGAATCGGAAATGCTGACCATAGTGGAGTGCCGGACGGCCATGAGAAGCGATCGAATTCTAGCGTATTGAGCACTGTGGTAGAATTCATCTGCCCTAATCATCTGAACTTCAAAGGTTCAAAGGTTCAAAGGTTCAAAGGCTTATGCCGCAGACTCTATTGCCCCCTGAGCTTCTGTTCAGCTCACTGACTGCTACTTTGGCCACTGCTTTAGTTGGGCTGATGCAGATGCCAATCGCTTTAGCCTGTACGCGCGCGGTCTATTTGGGGACAGAGAATCTGGTGATTACGGGGCGCAGCATGGACTGGCTCAGCGATATGAGTACCAACCTTTGGGCATTTCCAAAAGGCATTGAGCGCGACGGGGCAGCTGGAGCCAACTCGATTCGCTGGACATCTAAATATGGCAGTGTTGGCGCTGGGGTTTGGGATATTGGCATTGCTGACGGCCTGAACGAACGGGGACTAGTTGCGAATATGCTCTATCTAACCGAAAGCGAATATCCAACGCCAGTCAGCGCTGATTCCCGCCAGTCCCTGTCTCTCTCTCTCTGGGCGCAGTATTTTCTAGATAACTATGCCACTGTTGCAGAAGCCGTTGCAGCCATGCAGCCAGAATCCTTTTATATCATTCCGGTCGCGTCACCTGACGGCAAGCCTGGGACAGTGCATCTATCAATTTCTGATGCGACCGGCGACTCGGCGATTTTGGAGTATGTGGGTGGCGAGCTGACGATTCACCACAGTCGTGACTATCAGGTGATGACCAACTCTCCAGTCTTTGACCAGCAGCTTGCCCTCAACCGCTATTGGGAAGAGATTGGCGGCACCACCATGCTGCCAGGCACAAATCGGGCGGCAGATCGGTTTGCCCGCGCTTCCTTCTACATCAATGCCATTCCCAAAACCGCCGATCCGGTCGAAGCAGCCGCTCAGGTATTTTCAGTGATCCGCAATGCCTCAGTTCCTCTGGGCATTACCACCCCCGGTCAACCCAATATTTCTTCGACTATCTGGCGGACGGTTGCGGATCAAACCAACAGACGCTATTTCTTTGAATCGACCCGTAGTCCTAATGTATTCTGGGTCAACCTAGACGACCTAGATTTGACGGCGGGCGCGCCAGTCCGCAAGCTGACGTTAACTGATGGCGCTATCCTCGCAGGCAACACAGCAGCGCAGTTTCAACCTGCTGAGCCCTTAAAGTTTCTTAGCGCAGAATAAACTGAGCGTTCTAGAGCCGCTGCCAGCTTGATCCAGCTGACGGCGCTGGGCGACAGGCAGTAGCCGATCTGCGAACCTGCGGCAATTTTGGAGAATTCGAGTTAGATTCATAGTGGAAGCTAGCGCATAGATATTTAGTAGCTGCTTATGAGTCACTCTCCCAGCGATAGTTTGAATCAGCACACCCGTCAGCGACAGCCCTTTGTCTGCTAGTCCTCACCGATCCGATTTGCCGGAGGCTGAGGAATCAACAGCCTTCTCAACTCTGCTGCCCGTTTTGCCGTCTGTTCTGCCATCCTCTCCAGAAATCTGGCTGACCGACGAGCTGCTGTTTCAATATCAGCGCTGTCAGCGACACGCCTATCTTGAACTCTACGGTGACAGCGAACAGCGCGACCCACCCAGCGACTATCTCGCTAAGCTCCGCCAAGACAGCCAGACGCATCAGCGCCATGTCCTGACTGCACATCCCACCCAGCATCGTCCCAAATATGCCCGCCGCGATTGGGCGGAGGGTGCAGCCAAAACGTTCGCTCTGATGCAGCAAGGTGTTGAGCGCATTTCGGATGGCGTGCTGCTGCTGGAGCTAGAGACTGGCCTGAAGCTGGTCAGCTGCCCAAATCTGTTGATTAAGCAGCCTGGACTGTCGATATTTGGTGACTGGCTCTATGCCCCGGCAGACATTCGGTTGGGCAAACGCCCGAAACTGGACTATCAAATCGCGGTGGCGTTTCATACCTACGTGCTGGCAATGGTGCAGGGGGCTTGGCCAGAAACAGCTTGGCTGATGCTCCGGCAGCGCAATAGCTACGCGGTCGATCTGTTCAACATCCTGCCCCGGATGCAGGAGGCGCTGCAAGACTGCATCCAAATGCTCAGCGAAGCCGCCGAGCCAGAAATTTTTATCTCTCACAGCCGCTGCGATCTCTGCCAGTGGTCGAGCCACTGCTACGAAATTGCCCAGACCAGCCGCCATCTGTCGCTGCTTCCCGGCGTTACGCCCAGCCGCTATGAGCATTTGAAGGCGATGCGGCTCATCAGCCTAGAGGCGCTAGCTCAGACCAACCCGCGTCAGCTGGAAAACCTGCCTGGATTTGGCCTGCCAGTTGCTCAGCGGTTAATCTGGCAGGCGCAGGCGGCGCTGCAAAATCGAGCGATTGCAGATTTTGCGGACGGCGATGATGAGCTGCTGTCTGAGCAGGAGCTGCCGACAGCTGAAGTGGAGCTGTATTTTGACATTGAGGCTGCACCCGAACAGAACTTGATCTATCTGCATGGAGTTTTGGTGGTAGACAGGTTGGCGCAGACCGAAACCTTTCATCCGCTGCTAGCGCGCTCAGCCGATCAAGAGCAGGACGTGTGGCAGCAGTTTCTAGAGCTGGTCTGGCGCTATCCCGACGCGCCGATTTTCCACTTTTGCCCCTACGAAGTTCAGACAGTGCGGCGACTGGGCGAACTCTACGGCGTTTCGTCAGCGCTAATTGAGCGGCTGATTGAGCGGTTTGTTGACCTGCATGAGCGGGTGACGCGGGTGGCGATTCTGCCCGTCGAGAGCTACGCGCTGAAGCCGATTGCTCGCTGGCTGGGCTTTGACTGGCGCGACGCAGAAGCCAATGGCGCCCAGTCGATTTTTTGGTATGCTCAATGGCTAGAAACTGGCAATGTAGACTTTTTGACGGCCATCCTGCGCTACAACGAAGACGACTGTCGCGCCACCTATCGCGTCAAAGACTGGCTGGTTGAGTTTTGCCGAGATGCCGCTCAGCGGCCTTAAGCTTAAAACTTACTTCTTCTTTTTGCCGCCTTTCTTCTTGTCAGCCTTGCCTTCAGCCAACGCAGCATCCAGCGCGCCCTCAATCCGCGCATTTAGGCCGTAAACCTGCCGACTGCCCACAAACGGCACCAGCGTCACCTCACGCTCGTCTCCGGGTTCAAATCGCACTGCCGTACCTGCCGGAATATCCAGCCGCATTCCTCTAGCCTGCTCGCGCTCAAACGTCAGCGCTCGGTTGACCTCATAAAAATGAAAGTGCGAGCCAATTTGAATCGGGCGGTCGCCAGTGTTGGCGACGCTTAGCGTCAGCGTCAGGCGACCAGCGTTCAGCTCGATTTCGCCTTCTTCAATCAGCAGTTCACCTGGAATCATAACGGGGTTCTATATTTTTTGTCGGAATTTTGTCGGAATGTAGAACAGTAATGTGGATCAGTGTAGTTGGATTCAGCCGAAAAGCAAACCGCGATGTTCAGCCGATCACTATAATCAAAGGGACGCAACGCAGGCCATCATCCCATGACCCAAGCCGCAGACGTGACTCAACAGGTTGTACCCCAGCAGGCTGTAGAAGCAATCCTAGCCTTTCCCCCAGCCGATCTGTGGAGCGATGAACCCCCCTTGGAAAGCGATCGCCACCGTGACCAAATTGATCTGCTGATTCGCCTGATCCGCTGGGCATTTTGCGAGCGTCAAGATGTCTATGTTGCAGGCAACCTGACGGTTTACTATAGCCCCAATCAAAAGAAGTCAGAGGATTTTCGCGGGCCAGATGTCTTTGTGGTCTTGGGCACAGAAAACCGCCCGCGCCGCAGCTGGACGGTTTGGCACGAGAACGGCAAATATCCCAACCTGATTGTGGAGCTGCTGTCAGATTCAACCGCCAGCATAGACCGGGGCGAGAAAAAAGAGCTGTATCAGTCGGTTTGGCGCGTCCCAGAATATTTCTGGTTTGATCCAGTGACGCTAGAGTTTCAAGGATTTCAGCTGTTACGCGGCCAGTACGAACCCATCCAGCCTAGACCGCAGGGATGGCTCTGGAGCGACGAGCTAGGGCTTTTTCTGGGCATTCATGACCAAAAGCTGCGGTTGTTCACGCCGGGTGGCTCATTAGTGCCGCTCCCCGAAGAAGATGCCATGCAGCGGGCTGAGCAGGAAAAACAGCGAGCCGATCAAGAGAAACAACGTCGAGAGCAACTAGAGGCTTTTTTGCGCTCGCAGGGCTTTGACCCGGATCATTTGCCTGAACAATAGCCTTTGGGCTTTTGAGCCAAGGTTCGCAATTGCAGCCAGACCAGAACTGGAATCAGGTAGAGATAGCAAGCATAGGGAATAAACTGCCAGTCGGTCATTAGAACCGTAGCTGGAACGAGTCCAGCAATGTTCCAGGGAATCAGCGGAGACAGCACCACAACCGTATTCTCCAGATCTAGCGCTAGCTGCTCAGATTGTTTATAGTTTTGCTGCACCAAATCTTCAGTCAGCAGAATGCCGATTGTTTGCGTGCAGCCAAAAGCTGCCGCCAATGCCCCAATCAGCGCTGTGTTGCTAAACCGCTGCGCGGTTGATGGAGATTGCTCCAGGTAATCTGCTCGAACCAAGCGCTTGAAGCTAGTTTTGAGCAGTCCGGTTCCAGCCAAGATGCCCGCCAGCGAGGTTGAAATCAGCACCGTGCCGCAGACTTTTAGCATGGGTAGAATGCCGCCGCCGCGCAAGATTGTCTGAATTGGGCTGTCGGACTCTAAGCGAAAGCCAAAGATTGCAAATTGCAAGACCTGCTCTAGCGAGTCCTGCTGATAGAAGACCGCCAGCCCAATTGCGGCGACAATGCTCAGCAGCATCGAATATTTGGCTTCGACTCGCAGCAGCGCCAAAACTATAATCACTCCCGCAGGCAGCAGTACGACAGCGTTGAGCTCAAAGAGCTGCTGTAGCGCGATGCTCAGGCTTTGGTCACGCGCCTGCATTGGATAGAGCAGAGACAGCCCCAGATAAATGCCGCAGCTCACAATCAGCGGCCAAAGTCCAGTCTGCACCATCCGCTTTATGTTGCCGTACAGATCGGTTTGGGTAATCGCTGCTACTAGATGCGCGCTTGAAGACATGGGCGACCGCTGTTCGCCCAAATAAGCTCCGGCAATCACCGCACCCGCAATCAGATCAGGATTGACGCTGCTGCCCTTAGCCATAATCATCATCGCCAAGCCAATTGTGCTGGCTGCACCGAACGACGTGCCAATCAAGAGCGATACGAGACTTGTCAGTAGAAAAGCAGCCAAAATAAACCACTGCGGCTGAATTAACTGAATCCCATAGTAAACGATCGCGGGTACAGTTCCGGCAGCCATCCAGGTAGCTGTCACAGCTCCGATTAAAGTCAGAATTGTGAAAACTGGCAGCGCTTTTTGGCTACCTCGACAGCACATCTGCCAGAGCGCCCAAATTGAAAATCCTTTGTGCAGGCAGATGCCAATAAACAGTAGCAAAATAAGCAGCAGCGGATAGGCAATATAAACGCTTGTGATCGTGCAGAGCAACAAAACAGTAACGGATCCTAGAAGTGCCAAACCAATATTCATCGAACAGTCTGCCCCCGCTTTGGCTGTATTTCCTTAGCTTTGAATGTATCAACGATTATCCGCTGATGCACTCAACTGGATTGACCTGGGTTGACGATGTGGCCAGATGCCAAGCTGCTCCAAGCTGCCTCAAGCCATGCTGAGTTTTTGGAGATTTTGCAGCAGGTTTGCCAAACTCCCCAACTTAAGCGCGGCTGATCTGAGCTGGCGCTGGACAAGATATACTGAGCAGAGCGTTTGTGATATTTTGATCTCTTAGCTCGCTATGCCAAAGATTCGCGGGTCAGTTGCCGCTGGACATGCCAAAACCGTAGAGGCAGGCCTAGAGATGTTTCAGCTGGGCGGCAATGCCTTTGATGCAGCAGTGGCAGGCGTGCTGGCTTCGTTTGTGGTTGAACCCACCCTGACTTCCCCCGCAGGCGGCGGCTTTTTGTTGGCGCATCCAGCCAGCGGCAAAAATATTCTCTTCGATTTTTTCACCCAGACGCCCCAGCAGCAGCGCGATCCCAGCCAGAGCGATTTTCGTCCGGCTCTGGTCAACTTCGGCAGCGTCACGCAGGAGTTTCAGATTGGGCTGGGTTCGGTGGCTGTGCCCGGAGCCATCGGCGGGCTGCTGCATCTGCACCGACGCTTGGGCCGTCTGCCCCTAAAAGCCGTAGCGGCACCTGCTATTCAGTACGCCAGCAGCGGCGTTGAGTTCACGGCCTTTCAAGCCTACTGCTTTCGGCTGCTGGCTCCGATTTTGCTCGACAGTCCCGGCTCGCGGCAGGTTTTTGCGCCAGATGGCCAGTTGCCGGAAGCAGGTAGCCTTTGGAAAATGCCGGATCTGGCAGCGAGCTTGGCTTACCTGGTTGAAGCAGGCGCAGCCGGATTTTATCAAGGTGAGATTGCAGCGCGGCTGGTGCAGGACTCGCAGGCGCAGGGCGGACATTTGACGCTGGCCGATCTGCGTGACTATCAGGTGATTGAACGCTCGCCGCTGGCGCTTAGCTACCGGGGCCGGACTGTTTTGACCAACCCGCCGCCCAGCTCAGGGGGATCGCTGATTGCTTTTGCGCTGAAGCTACTAGAGTCGGTTGATTTGAGTCAGATCCAGTTTGGCAGCGCGGCACATTTGCAGCTGCTGGCGCGGATGATGCAGCAAACCAATCTCGCCCGCAAAGATGGCTTTGACGCAAATCTCTATGCCGCCTCTGCGGCCGAGCAGTTTCTCGATCCGCAGCATCTAGCCACCTATCAGCAGCGGATGCAGATAGACAGTAAAATATCCAATCAAATATCTAGCGATACAGTCAGTAATATACTCAGCAGTATACCTAACAAATGGGGCAGCACTACCCATCTCAGCGCCATTGATAGCGACGGCAATGCGGCCAGCGTCACGACTTCCAACGGCGAAGGCTCAGCCTACGTGATTCCGGGTACAGGCATCATGACCAACAACATGCTGGGTGAAGCCGATCTGCATCCGCAGGGGTTTCACAGCTGGCAGACCAATCTACGTATTTCGTCAATGATGGCTCCTACGCTGATCTTGCGCGACGGCCAGCCTGAAATTGCCCTCGGCTCAGGCGGAGCCAACCGGATTCGCACGGCTATCTTGCAGGTGATCTCAAATCTGCTTGATTTTCAAATGCCGCTGGAGCAGGCGGTGAACAGTCCGCGTGTACATTGGGAGGATCAAATCTTTAACGTCGAACCGGGTTTTGAGCAGCTGAATATTGACCCAACTCAGTTTCCATTTGACGAAACGCTAGAGCTTTGGTCAGAGCAGAATATGTTTTTTGGCGGGGTGCATGCGGTGGGTCGTCCTGCCGGCCAAACTGCGGCATCTCAGTTTGCTGGTGCAGGCGACCCAAGACGCGATGGGAAGATGGGAGTGAGCTGAGTTAGTTGGGCCAGTTTAGTTGGGCCAGTTTAGTTTGGACATTGACCATCCGTGAGCCGCACCATATTTTCGCCTACGCCATTTGTGCCCGTGCGCGACACCCAGCCCGTGCCGTTGGGGGCATTGATCTCCGTCCAGATCCGGCCATCTGAGGTGGTGATTTCGCGTGGGGGATTAGTGGTGGCGTAGACAATTGAGCCAGAGCCGTACAGCCCTAGCGCTGGGGAGTTGCCGTCAGCAGTTGTGCGGACTGTTAGCTGCGTGACGCGCACCTCGTAGCAGGCGTTGGAGACAGGCGCGGGGGTAGGAGTCGGGACGGGAGTTGGCGCAGGGGTTGGGGCTGGTGTAGGAGCTGGTGCGGGAGTTGGTGTGGGAGTTGTGCAAGGTTCGATAATTTCAGTGCCAATCCAGCCCAAGACCGGCTCTTTGATTTGCGCTAAGCCAGTGCCGACAACGCCCGTTAGGAATACGCCTTGCGTGGGTGCAGTCAGCGTCCGAATCAGGCGCGTCCGAGCCGCATCTTCATAAATATAGAGGCTCTGCTCTGGGCTAAAGCGACAGGCGTTGACAAGGCGGGGTTGCTCAGACAGCCCGGAGATGACCGACACAGAACTCGCGGTAGGTGCTGTTCTCACAGTCGAACTAGGGGTCGAGCTGGGCTGGGCAACTTGGGCGGATGGGTTCACCTGAGCCGCTGCTGAAATTCCAGCTCCCAGTCCGCTCGTTGCTACCGCGAGTGATATCACCTTACCAACAGTCTGACCCGCTTTTTTAAGATCAATTCTTAGATCAGTTTTAAGATCAGTTTGATTAATTTGATTAAATTGCCTTAAAACGTAACGCATGAAACCACTCCTCACCCAAAAATGCTTCTGCTGGAGAGTTTACCACGACAGCGTTTTTCAGAGGCAGGCTCAAGCACGGTCAGACTGGGCTAGCACTAGCAAAGACGCAGCTTTCAGCGGTGGCCAACCCTGAGTGCGGCAGCTGGATGCGATAGACTGAAAGCTAGATTTTTTGCGACTCATCCCTAAAATTCCAGCCTAAAAATCCCATGTTCGACCCCTACCCCAGAGACTTAGTTGGCTATGGCCGCAATCCGCCTGATCCGCACTGGCCAAATCAGGCTCAAATTGCTTTGCAGTTTGTGATCAACTACGAGGAGGGTGGCGAAAACTGCATTCTGCATGGCGACGCAGCCTCAGAAGCCTTTCTCTCGGAAGTGGTGGGTGCATCTCCCTGGCCTGGAATGCGCCATATGAACATTGAGTCGATGTATGAGTTTGGCAGTCGCGCCGGGTTTTGGCGGCTGCATCGGCTGTTTACGCAGCGCAGCATTCCAGTGACGGTCTACGGCGTGGCGATGGCATTGGAGCGCAACCCGGAAGCTGTAGCCGCCATGCAGGAAGCTGACTGGGAGATCGCCAGCCACGGCTATCGCTGGATTGAGTACCGCGACTTCAGCGAAGCCGCCGAACGTGAGCATCTGCAAAAGGCAATCGAGATTCATACTCGGGTCACCGGCAGTCGTCCGCTGGGCTGGTACACCGGACGCAGCAGTCTGCATACGCGCAAGCTAGTCGTCGAGGCAGGCGGCTTTCTCTATGATTCCGACAGCTATGCAGACGACCTGCCCTACTGGAACTATGACTATGGCAGGCCGCATCTGGTCATCCCTTACACACTCGACAACAATGACATGCGGTTTGCCAGCGCTCAAGGCTTTAACTCTGGCGACCAGTTTTTCACCTATCTCAAAGATGCCTTTGACTGCCTCTATGCCGAGGGCGAAACGACTCCCAAAATGATGAGCGTTGGCCTGCACTGCCGCTTAGTTGGACGACCGGGACGAGCCGCCGCGCTGGCGCGTTTTTTGGACTATGTGCAGGCGCATCAGCGTGTCTGGCTCTGCCGCAGAATTGAGATTGCGCGACACTGGCAGCAGCAGCACCCACCGCTTTACCCGCTGCTTTAACAGTTATTCTTTGATATCACTGATATCGCTTCTTTGATAGCTATTGCGCTATCAAATCCAGGGGCTTTCGGCAGCTCTCATGCTGCCTTTCATGTTGCTTTATATACGCTTCATCAACTTCACGAAAACAATAAATTTGACGGAGCTGATCCAGCCTGAATTTGCGGATTTTTACCTATACTGGACGTAACTAGACTATCCGGAAATTTAGGTGGTAGATTGCAAAAGTTTGCTGAACTGCCCTGAGATCGCTTGATTTTGCTGGATTTTGCTGATATGGTTTAGATGAAAATTCACGGTTTCTTCACAGCTTTTCTAATTTTGTGGTTCCCCAGTTAAGATCTGATGAAGGGTGGTAGCTGATCAGAAAAGGTTGATGCTTTTTAGGATAAAAACCTAAGTGAGAGCGCAGCGGGCAGTGTCCCCCCGTTGTCAGCAGTATCAACCAATACACAATTGCTCTCTGTCTCCGTATGTTTGTCCCTGTGGGTTGGATCATTTGGCTTTTGCGCCTGAGTTTGCCGTGCCTAAGCCCCTAAGCCTAAGTTTGAGCAGCTAGAGTGGAGCTATTGAATAGGTCAATGCAGGGCTAGCGTTGGCTAGGAACGTTGACCGGGGTAGATGCATCCATTCTGCTTAATTTCCTGTTGAAAGCTTTGTCTAGAGGTTTTGTCTAGAGATCTTGCCTAAATATTACCTGAGGCTTCCAGAGATATAGGAGCTGGGTAGGGTGCTTTTCTCTACGCTATTTTCTCATCAGGTTATGCCTGAGTCATAAGGATTTAACAGATGGCTTTAGAATCTGCTCATTCGTCGCAGCAGTCTCCGCCAGCAGCGGAATTTAGTGCGTCTTCGATCTATGATCTGGGTTCATCGCATCACTCGCTTGCCGTCAATCACATCGCTAACAGAAATTCCACAGATTCATCTCCATTTAATCTCCCGGTCGAGTCACGTCCACTCGTCACAATCGTTATTCCGGCCTACAACGAAGCGCTAATCTTGGAGCAAAACCTCCAGCTGCTTTGCGATTATCTGCGGCATTTAGAAACAGACTATCGCTGGGAGTTGGTTTTAGTAAACGACGGGAGCCGAGACGATACTGCGGCTTTGGCGGAAGCTTTTGCCAGCGGCTATGCCAACGTGCAGGTGATTCACCACTTCACCAATATGGGTTTGGGACAAGCGCTGAGAACTGGATTTGATCACGCGCAAGGCGACTATGTGATCACGCTAGATCTCGACTTGAGCTATGCGCCGGAGCATATTGAGCAGCTCTTGCTAAAGATTCGGCAAACGCGCGCCAAAGTTGTGGTGACTTCGCCCTACATGCAGGGCGGCAAAGTCTCCAACGTCCCCGAACTCAGGCGGTTGCTCAGCCTCTGGGCGAATCGGTTTCTGTCGCTAGCTGCCCGTCGCAACGTGGCCACTCTGACGGGGATGGTGCGCGTCTATGACGCTCGATTTCTCGACTCGCTGAATCTGCGCTCAACGGGCATGGAGGTGAACCCAGAGGTGATTCACAAAGCCATGCTGATGGAGGAGCGGATTGAGGAAATTCCGGCGCATTTGAGCTGGCGGTCGCAGCAGGCCAATATACAGGCAGACCGACAGGCCGAGGCGCTGCCCCGCCGTAAAGCGCCCCGTCGCAAATCCAGCATGAAGATTCTGCGGCACAGCTGGGCCATTTTTTACTACGGGTTTGTATTTCGACCCGTGATGTTTTTTATCATCCCCAGCCTGCTCTTTTTCTTATCCGCGCTCTACTGCATTTTCTGGATGCTGGTACGTTCCTGGGAAGCCTACCAGGAGATTTCACAAATTGCACCGCCGCATGATCTCTCTGAGGTCGTGGCGCTGGCCTTTCAGCAAGCTCCGCATACTTTTATCATTGGCGGAATGCTGCTGATGCTGGCGATTCAGCTCTTTAGCTTGGGCATTTTGGCAGTCCAGAACAAGCGCTACTTTGAAGAGATTTACTATCTGGGATCTTCCATCTACCGCTCGACCAAACCCCCGCGTCCAAGCGCTTCTGAGCAGGCTAATGTTCATTCCCGCCGTTCAGGACATTAGCGCTTCTCGGCTGCTTTGGGTTTCATTCAGCTTTATTCACGATTCATAATTCACGATTCATAACAGGAACAAACCGTGGTCAATACATTACCTGCTCAACAGTCTCAATCTCAACAGTCCCAGCCAGAGAAGATTTTGAGATTGCCGTCCGATCAAGACAGCTCTGGACGGACGCTGGGCGCTGAGGAAATTGCTTTTCTGACCGCAGCAATTCAAAGCGGTACGCTGACTAGCACTAAGGGCACCTATGTTAAGGCGCTAGAAAAGCAGTTTGCCGAACTGCTGGGCGTTAAGTATGTCTACGCCTGCAACTCTGGCTCCGCTGCCGTTCACACTGCAATTGCCGCTGTCGATCCTGAGCCGGGTGACGAAATTATTACGACTTCTATCACCGACATGGGTGCGCTCACCCCGATTCTCTATCAGGGCGCAATTCCCCGTTTCGTGGATGTCGATCCAGCGACCTGGAATGTCACCGCCGAAACCATTGCCGCCTGCATTACGCCGCGCACCAAGGCAATCATTGTGACGCATCTGTTCGGCAACCCCTGCGACATGACCGAAATTATGGCGCTGGCTAACCAGCACGGCATTCCGGTAATCGAGGACAGCGCTCAGGCGTTTTTGGCGCAGCATGACGGCCAATACACGGGCACAATGGGCAGCATCGGCTGCTTTAGCTTCCAGCAGGGCAAGCATATCACCACCGGCGAGGGCGGACTGGTCACCACCAACGACGAGGCTTTGGCGCGCCGTATGTTCCTGTATATCAATAAAGCTTTTGGCTACGGCGACCCCAAGCCTGACCACTACTTTATTGCGCTCAACTACCGGATGAGCGAGTTGCAGGGTGCGGTGGCGGCGGCACAATTGCCCAAGCTGGCCGGAATCGTCGAGCGGCGGCGCGCCACTGCTAACCAGATGACCGCTAAGCTTCAGGGTTTAGCAGGCGTAACGCCGCCCTACCACGACCCACGCAATCAGCCCGTCTATTGGAAATATTGCCTGCGGGTTGATGGCCAGGTGATTGCAGATGGCGCGGTCGGCTTAGCCAAAAAGCTGAAGGAAGAGAGAGGGATTTTCTCAGCGCCGCGCTACATTCAAAAGCCTGCCTTCCAGTGCGAAGTCTTCGAGCAGCAGCGCACCTTTGGCAACTCGCGCTGGCCGTTCACGCTAGCGACTCCAGAGGCGGTTGACTACAGCCCAGCTCTTTTCCCCGGCACGTTTACAGGTCTGGAGCAAGTCTTGGTTCTGCCCTGGAATGAAGCCTATACCGCAGAACATATCGATTATATTGCCGATGCAGTTCATCAGGCGGTTACGCAGCTGAGCTAGGTTTTCCTCTGTCTATTATCTATTTTTTCCCCATTCACTATGAACAGTCCAGTAAAATTTGGTTTGGTTGGCGCAGGCGGTATTGCTCAGTCTTATTTGCAGGCTTTTGCGACCTGTGAGGTGGCTGAGCTAGTGGCGGTGGCAGATCTGCGGCCAGAAGCTGCGAAAGCAATGGCCGAAACCGCCAAATGTCAGAGCTTTGAGTCGCATCAGGCAATGCTGGCCGCAGCTGATCTAGATGCCGCGATTATCTGCACGCCGCCGACGAGCCACCCCCATATCTGCGTCGATTTTTTAGAGCAGCAGGTGCATGTGCTCTGCGAAAAACCGCTGAGCGTCGATCTCGACAGTGCGCTGATGATGCAGGCAACCGCTCGACAGGCGGGCGTGATTTTGACAATGGCCTCCAAGTTTCGCTACGTGGAGGACGTGATCAAAGCTAAGAGCATCCTGGCTTCGGGGATTCTGGGCGAGGTTGTGCTGTTTGAAAACGCCTTTACCGGGCGGGTGGATATGGCCTCGCGCTGGAACGCCAATCCGGTGATCAGCGGCGGCGGCGTGCTGATTGATAACGGCACGCATTCGGTCGATATCATGCGGTACTTCTTGGGGGCGCTCTCCGAGATCCAGGTAGTAGAAGGCAAGCGGGTGCAGGGGCTACCGGTTGAGGATACGGTGCGGATATTTGTCAAGAGCACGAGCGGCGTGATGGGCAATATTGACCTGTCCTGGAGTATCAACAAAGAGCTAGACTACTACCTGCGAATCTACGGCTCGCAGGGCACGATTTCGGTGGGCTGGAAGGAGTCAAAATATCGTCAGGCCAGCAGCCCGGAATGGATTCAGTTTGGCAATGGCTACAACAAGGTGCAGGCGTTCCGCAGTCAGATTGAGAATTTCTCGCGCGCCATTCGAGGCGAAGAGTCGCTGCTGATTACTGCTGAAGACGGGATTGCTTCAGTAGAAGCCATTGAAGCTGCCTATCGCTCGCTGCATCAGGATCGCTGGACACCTATCTTGCAGACCACGACCGATTTGAATGGCCGCAAAGCTGCGGCTGCCGTTAGCGTGGTCTAGCAGGGTATGTATCAGGATCTATAGCAAGCTGTATTAGACAGGAGAGCGAAACTCTATGGCCGTGCGGATTCATCCGACTGCGCTGGTGGAAGATAACGTCACCATAGGTGAAGGAACATCGGTCTGGGATAGCGTGCATATCCGGCACTCTACTCAAATTGGTGAGGACTGCATTATTGGCGAAAAAAGCTATATTGCCTATGCCGTCAAAATTGGCAATCGGGTAAAGATCAACTCGTTTGTCTATATTTGCAATGCCGTTACCATCGAGGATGGCGTGATGATTAGCGCGGGCACGATTTTCACCAACGATCGGTTTCCGCGCGCCGCCACGGTCGATTTGCAGCAGCTCCGCAGCTCCGATGCCGATGAGCATACCCTGCCCACGCTGGTGCAGGCTGGAGCCACGATTGGGGCGGGCTGCACCATTGGCAACGACCTGTCGATTGGCCGCTTTGCGATGGTCGGCATGGGATCGCTGGTGACCAAATCAATTCCCGATTTCCATCTAGCCATCGGGCATCCGGCACGTTCGGTCGGCTGCGTCTGTCGCTGCGGGCAGCTGTTGATGCGGTTTCCAGACGCTGACTTTGAGATGCAGATTGACTGCCCAAGCTGCGGCCTTAAATATGCGATCAAAAATCAGGAGGTGCATGAGCTGACTCCGCCCACCTAAATTTTTAATACTCTGCTGCTTGACTGTCCGGTTCTCAGCTTTATCTCCCCCATCTATCTACTCTAGTTACCACTCTAGCTATCACTCTAGTTATCCAAATGTCATCCTCACATTCCGAACGCTGGGCAATCGTGGGCGGCGGACTGCTCGGCCTGACGCTGGCGCACCGACTGGCGCAGCAGGGCAAATCGGTGACGCTGTTTGAGTCCAGCAGTCAGCTCGGCGGACTGGCCAGCGCCTGGATTTTAGGCGATATTGTCTGGGACAGGCACTATCACGTAACGCTGCTCTCAGACAGCCACCTGCGCGGACTGCTGCAAGAGCTGGGACTCGATCACCAGATGCGCTGGGTAGAAACCAAAACGGGCTGCTACACCGACGGTCAGCTTTACTCAGTTTCCAACGCCATCGAGTTTCTCAAGTTTCCGCCGCTGCGGCTGCTCGACAAGCTGCGGCTAGGCTTCACGATTCTCTATGCCTCCAAGCTGCGCGACTGGCGACCCCTGGAAAAAATCTCGGTTGCCGACTGGCTCACCCGCTGGTCAGGGCGACGCACCTTTGAGAAATTCTGGCTGCCGCTGCTGCGCGCCAAGCTGGGCGAAAACTACCAGAAAGCCTCTGCTGCATTCATTTGGGCAATTATTGCTCGGCTCTACGCGGCGCGGCGCACTGGACTCAAAAAAGAGATGTTTGGCTACCTGCCGGGCGGCTATGGCCGAATGCTACATCGCTTTGGCGAAGTGCTGCGTGAAGAAGGCGTTGACCTGCGCCTCGGCTACAGCGCGACTCAGGTTCGCAGCATCCCGAACGGTCAGCTTCGCATCGACTTTCTAGATCAGCCCGCCGAGCGCTTTGATCAGGTGATTGTAACTGCACCTGCCGGAGTCGCCGCCGACCTCTGCCCGGAGCTGTTGCCTGCTGAACGAACGCAGCTCAAGGCCATCCAGTATCAGGGAATTATCTGCGCCTCGCTGCTGCTGAAGCGTCCGCTCTCGCCCTACTACGTCACCAACATCACCGATAGCGGCCTGCCGTTTACAGGCATCATCGAGATGACGACGCTGGTAGATCCCGCTGAATTTCGCGGCCAAACGCTGGTCTATCTGCCCCGCTATATTGACCCTCATGATCCGGCCTTTGAGCGCTCAGATGCCGAGCTGCAAGCCGAGTTTGTGGCGGGTCTGACGCGGATCTATCCTCAGTTTCAGCCAGATGACGTGATCAGCATTCGGCTGTCGCGGGTGCGGAACGTGCTGGCCATTCCAACGCTGCACTACTCGCAGCAGCTTCCAAATATGCAGAGTTCGATTCCGGGGCTGCATCTGATCAACTCGGCGCATATTCTCAACGGGACGCTCAACGTCAACGAGACGGTACAGCTTGCCGAAAATGCTGCTGTTCGGCTCTCGCGCCATGTGAGTACAACTCAGATTCCTGCTCTTTAGCCTCAACCTCTTTAGCCTCAACCTCTTTAGCCTAATGGATCAGCTCTTCCAGTCCGCTCAGCCTGCGCCCCAAGCCATACAGGCTGACCCAGCCCATCCTTGCCCAGTTTGTGCAGCTGAGAGTCGGCGGCTGTTTTGCAAGCACGGCTACTGGATTCGGGGCTGCCAGAGCTGTGAGCATCGCTTTGCCGAACTGCGGCCTGATCCGTCACATGTCGCGACTGTTTATGACGACTGCTATTTTCAAGGTGGCGGCGCCGGCTATCCCAACTATCTAGCCGAGGCGGCTCTATTGCGTCGGCAGGGACGGCGCTATGCCAAGCTCTTGACGCGCTACATGCAGCCCGGACGACTCCTAGACGTGGGCGCAGCAGCAGGGCTAATCTTGCAGGGCTTCTGCGACTATGGCTGGGACGGAGAAGGGCTAGAACCCAATCCTAAAATGGCCGAATTTGCCTGCCGCGAGCTGGCGCTGAACGTGCGGACGGGTTCGCTAGAAGGCTTCTCTGGCTCTGGCTATGACCTGATCACGATGATTCAGGTGGTGCCACATTTCTTTGATCTCCAGCAGGCGTTTCAGGTGGCTAGTGCCCAAACGCTGCCGGGTGGCTTTTGGCTGATTGAGACCTGGAACCGTGACAGCCTCACCGCTCGCCTACTGAGCAAAAACTGGCATGAGTACAGCCCGCCCTCCGTACTGCACTGGTTTTCGCCATCTGGCCTTCAGGAGCTTGCCGCGCAGCATGGCTGCGAGCTGGTCGCGCAGGGTCGCCCTGCCAAATGGATCAACGCCGCTCATGCTAAATCGCTACTGCGCTACAAGCTGCGCCATCTGCCGCTACGCCGATTCTGGAGCCTGCTTTTAGCTCTGATTCCCGACTCGCTCAATCTGCCCTATCCAGCCGAAGATTTGGTCTGGATGCTGTTTCAAAAACCTGCGGCTTAAGCTATGAACTCTACCCTCGGCTCCCAGAAGCCCATTTGCAGCCTCTCGCTCGATCTCGACAACCAGTGGTCGTACATGAAAATTCATGGCGATCCGGGCTGGGAAGAATTTCCCTCCTATCTAGATCTGGTAATTCCGAGAGCGCTGAATTTCCTTCAGGATCGCCAGCTCAAGATCACGTTTTTTGTCGTCGGTCAAGATGCCGCCCTCGCCAAAAACCGGGCGGCGATCCGCAGTCTGGCGGCAGCAGGCCATGAAATTGGCAATCACTCGTTTCACCATGAATCCTGGCTGCATCTTTACTCAGAGGCTGAAATTGAGCAAGAAATTGAGCGAGCCGAACTCGCCATTCGCAGCGCCACCGGACGACAGCCCACCGGATTTCGCGGGCCGGGATATAGCTTTTCGCCCTCGGTGCTGCGGGTGCTGGCCCGACGCGGCTATCACTACGATGCCTCGACCTTCCCGACTTTTTTAGGGCCGATAGCGCGGCTCTACTACTTCATGACCAGCAAGCTCAGCAAGGCCGAACGCCAGAAGCGCAAAGCCCTGTTTGGCAGCTTCAAAGCTGGCTTTCAGCCGCTGAAGCCCTATCAGTGGTCACTGGGTACGACCCAGCTCATCGAAATGCCAGTGACAACGCTGCCGATTTTTAAAGTGCCGATTCACTTTAGCTATCTGCTTTACCTCAGCGTTTACTCGCCCGCTCTGGCGCTGCTCTATTTCCGGCTGGCACTCTGGCTCTGTCGGCTCACAGGCACTCAGCCTTCGCTGCTGCTGCATCCGCTCGATTTCCTGACGCAAGAGGATGTGCCGGAGCTTGCTTTCTTTCCAGGGATGAATCTACCCAGCCATAAAAAGCTGGCTACCTTGGGCAAAGCCATCGATCTGCTGAGCCGTCAGTTTACCGTCTTGCCACTGGGTCAGCATGTGCAGCAGCTGTCTAGGCAGAAGCTGCCGTTGCTCCAGCCCTCAAGCGCCTCAAGCTAAGGAGAATCGTGTTCAAAGCCGCTCGACTCAAACAGCTGGGCTATCTGGCGCTGGGTACAGCCATGACGGTGCTGCTGCTGGCCTGGGCGTTTCGGGATGTCCATTGGGCGGCAGTCTGGCAGACGTTCCGGCAGGCTGACTGGGGCTGGCTGGGGCTGGGCTGGCTGGCCTACCTGCTCTCTTACGGGATGCGCGCCCAGCGGACACAGACCTTAATGGCAGCCGTTGACCAGCGGGGACAGTTTCAAACCTACCTGGCGGCAGCCTTCGTCGGGTTTGGCGCGAGCTGCCTCTTGCCAAGCTACGTCGGCGAAGTGGTGCGGGCGGCGATTCCGGCTAGGCTCGACAAGGTAGCGTTTGAGGCAGTGTTTGGCAGCATTGTCGCCGAGCGGATTCTCGATCTGGGCGTTGTCTTCCTGTTCCTGCTGCTGCCCGTCTGGGCGGGACTGCTGCCGGAGGGTGCATGGCTAAATCTGCCGATTGGCTGGATGGGCGGAGCCATCTTGCTCGCTTGGCTGCTGCTACTGGCTGCCGCTAGCTTTCCCAAACGGCTGGGGGATCTGGCAGTGGTGCTCTGTCGGCATCTGAAGCTGGGGCGGTTCGAGGCCAAGCTGGCGGATAGCCTCGGTCAGTTTCTCAAAGGGCTAACGGCGCTGCGGCAGCCAGGGCGCTGTGGAGTTGCCTTGTTCGAAACTGCTGCGGTCTGGGGGCTAAACGCTCTGACCTACTGGGCAGGGTTCCGCGCCTTTGGCCTGGATGCGCCGGGATATGCCGGGGCACTGTTTACGCAGAGCGTCGCGGCGCTGGCGGTGGTACTGCCAACTACGCCGGGATATGTGGGTGCATTTGAGGCCGGAATCCGGCTAGCGCTAGGACTTTACGAACTGCCGATTGATGTGATTCTGGCTTACGCGATGGCGCTGCGGGTCGTGATGTTTGTGACAACGCCAATAGTTGGGCTGATGGTGGCCGCGAGTCTGGGGTTATCCAAGGCTGAATTAGTGCCGCGATCGGCAGGCAGGCGTTAGAGAGCCTGTGCTTAGACTGTGCTTAGACTGCGCTCCACCTACGCTCAACCTACGCTCTCGATGATGCTCAGTTGGTATGTAGTTTTAGTATGCAGTTTAAGTACGCAGTTTTGGTATGCAGCTCTCTGTTCAAGTCTTTATAAATTAGCTCCTTTGGTCAGAAAGGAAGGATTCCCTGCTCATGTCTGCTTATATTTCTGTTTGGAAGTCGTTACGAACCCTGAGTGGCAGCTCATCTACAAGTCGCAACATTTTACTGGCGCTGAGTCTACAGCTTTTAATTACTCTGCCACTCGCCTATCTTGTGAATATTGGCGTAGATGATGCCTATTCACTCGACACGACCTCAAAAGACCTGTCCTATGCGCTGCATCAGGCCATTCACTACGAGCTTCAGCCACCGCTCTATTTCTTGCTGCTCTATGTCTGGCGGCTCATTTCACCTTCGATATTTTTTGCGCGACTGCTGTCGGTCTGCTGCATGGCCTCTACGCTCTACGTCGTGTATTTCGCAGCAAAACGCTATTTGCCACAGGTTCCAGCCGTTTGGGTGACGGTTGCTGTGGCGCTGCACCCCTATAGTATCTGGGCGGCGCTGTTTATTCGCCCTTATGCGCTGGCCATTTTGCTCTCGGCGCTGCTGCTGCTGCTATTCTATGACGGCTATCTCAGCGATTCACCCCAACCATCAGCTCGCTGGCTCTATAGTCTCGTAACCGTTCTCTCACTCTATACCCACTATTTGCTAGGGCTATTTTTGCTTGGGCATGGGCTCACGCTACTGCTACTAAAACGTCGCGGGCAAATGGCTTACCTGCTAACACTGGGCGGCGTTGCGGCCTGCTTTGGGCCGCTGCTGTTTTACCTGCCTAGCCATCTATCTGACGCTGAGGGCAATCTGCCCAACTATTCACTGCAATCGCTGCTGTCGTTAAGCCGCTATGGACTCTGGGGGCTGATGAACCATCTGGTGCCAACCAGCAATCCGGTGAGTCGTCTGCTGATTGCTAAGCTCTGCCGCTACGGAATGCTGCTGGGCGGTATGGCGATTTTGTGGCGCTATCGACGCACGCTGCCATTGCCCACCCGATCGCTCGTCATGCTGCTTGTCGTCATGCTGCCCGGATTGGTGGGGCTGATTTGGGCTGCGACAGATCATAGCCTCGTGAACTATCGGTTCTTTTATCCTTTGTTTATCCCGACTGTATTTTGCAGTTTCGCGGTGGTGGCGCTCTGTCGATCTCTGCACCGGAAAGCCGTCTTGGCCTGGTTTGGGATACTGCTGTTTTGCTCTATAACAACGTTAACTATCACCTACAGAACGCTCTCGACAGAGGGAGATTGGCGGCATGTCGCTGAGTATGTCATGCAGCATGAGCAAGCCAATCAGCCCGCGCTGGTCTTTTCGGGTGAAAGCCTGCTGCCGCTATCGCACTACTATCAAGGCATCAATTCGCTCATTCCAATTCCGCGCCCCATGAGTTTAAAAGTCTATGACACCTCAAAACTAGAGCTGAAGCAGGAGCAGGATATTTTGCAACCTGTGCAGTCGATGCCAGACTCCGCAAAACTCTGGATTATTCAGGAGCTAGACTACATCCAGTACGGCAACTTCCAGAGCTGTCAGCCGCAAAACAGCCGCTTTAACTGCCAGATTTTGGAATCGTTTATTCAAAAATACTACAGCGTTGAGCAGCAGCAGGTGTTTGATCGTTCGCTGGTGCGGCTGGTGCGCCAAAAGCCGGGGGTTGTGCTGCCGGATGTTCAGCAGACTAACGCTCAGCTGCCTTTGACGCAGCAGTAATCGCGGCTGACTGGGGTGGGGTTCACCTCAGACGGCAGATAGCTCTGACCGATGATCGCACTCTGGTCGTAGCCTGCACCTTTGAGGGCATCTAAGCAGTCGGGCGCAGCATCCAGAGGCAGCGCCGCCAGCAAGCCGCCAGAAGTCTGCGGGTCGAACAAGATTGGATAGACCGGATGCTGACTGACTGCCGCCAGGTTGCTGATTTGGCTGGATTGCCGCGCATTTTGCGGATGCAGCGAACTGAAGATGCCCTGCTTCAGCGCTGTCTCTGCACCGTCAATGAGGGGCAGCGTAGAGAGATCCAGGCTAGCGTCCAGACCAGATGCTCCCAGCATTTCCAGCAAATGCCCCAGCAGCCCAAAGCCCGTCACGTCTGTGCAGGCGGTCGCGCCATGCTGCCGCAAGCAGGCCACAGCTGCCTGATTGGATCGCCGCATCGAGTCAATTGCCGCCTCAATCCAGCGGCCTTGCGCTTTCAGCTGCATCTCAGCCGCAAACAGCGTGCCTGTCCCCAGCGGCTTGGTCAGGATTAGCGCCTGATGCGGCTGCATTCCGCCTTTGCGCCAGAGCTGCGCTGGATCGGCCAGACCGTTGCAGGTGAGGCCAAACGCCAGCTCGTGACCCAGCGTCGTATGTCCACCCACTAATGCCGCCCCCGCCTGAGACAGCACCAGCTCCGCGCCTGACAACAGCTGATAGAGCAGTTCGGCCTGCTGAGCGGGAGCGGCGTAAGGCAAGCTGACAATTGCCAGGGCGCTCTGCGGCTCGGCTCCCATCGCAAATAGATCGCTGAGGCAGTGGTTGGCGGCAATCTGGCCAAACAGAAACGGATCGCTGATCAGGGCGCGAAAGTAGTCAACCGTCTGCACCATTACCTGCCCCGCCGGGACTTGCAGCACGGCAGCATCATCTGCAGCCGCGAGGCCAATCAGCAAGTCGGGGCGAGCTGCGGGCTGGATGCGCGTCAACGCCTGCTGCAACACGGAGCTGCCCACCTTTGAGCCGCAGCCCGCGCAGGGCATTTGCGCGTCTGGGCCATTTGCGCCATTGCCATTTGCGCCAGCCCTCTCTGCCATTGGCTTTAGGTCATTAAACTGCGCCATGAAGTTGCGGTCGATCCGGTCTTTCCAGTGCCAGAGCAGCGGCAAAGCAGGCAGGCTCAACCCGCCGCGCGAGGCAAAAGCCGTCCCGTTGCCAGTGCCCAGCAAAATCAAGAACTCTTTTTGAGGCGTAAAAGGCTGCAACGCTTGACCGGAGATCGCCCGACGCAGATTCTCCACCAGCGGCTTGCCCTGCCGCACCGCAAACACGCCTGCTTTGGGTCGCGGATGCTGCACCATTGTCGCCACGTCACCCGCCGCCAACACCTGCGGGTGCGAAACAGACTGGAGGCAATCATTCACCTGCACGAAGCCGCGTTCGTCGGTAGCTAAGCCCGATTCGGCCAGCCAGCTCGTCGCCGCCGCCTGCGTCACCCAAAAGATCTGATCAACCTCCAAGCTCATCCCCGACTCGCAGCAGATTTTTTTCTCGATCCAGCCCTCTGAATCGCTGTTTGCCGCTCCAGCCAGAATTTTCGAGACGTTTTGATCCAGATGTACCCTGACACCTTGGTCACTCAAGATCTGCTCTAGGTCGCGTCCCAAGCCTGCGGCTCTCTCTGGCACAAGCCGCCTGCCGCGATGCAGCAAATGCAGCTCCAGGTAGCGGCTGGGCTGGTGCAGCTCGGTATAGAGTCGAGTTAGCCTAGCGTGAATCGCCAGCGTTAGCTCCACGCCGCCTGCGCCGCCGCCCACAACTGCCAGACGTAATGGCTGAGGCTGCTGCCGGACCCGCTCCACCAGCTGATCCCACTGGCTCAAAAACCGCGAAATTGGCTTGACCGGAATCGTCAGCTCAGCGGCTCCCGGCAGATCGAGCACCGCAGGCGTACTGCCCAGATCCAGCGACAGCAGATCGAAAGCAACAGGCGACTGATTGGCGAGCAAAACGCGGTTGGCCTCTAGGTCTAGCCCCACGGCTCGATCCCGAACTAGCGCCGCCCCCGCAAACTGACAGAGCGGACGCAGATCGATATGGCAGGCATCAAAGTCATATAGCCCCGCCACATATCCCGGCAGCATCCCCGAATAAGGCGTTTGCGCCACGTCGCTGATTAGCGTAATCCGTAGCCCCGGTATCGGCTTCATGCCGAGCTGCTTTAGCGCAATTGCGTGGCTATGTCCGCCGCCAATCAGCACGAGATGTTGGGTGAGCGGCTGGATCTGCTGCATGGAGTTGATAAAGATGAGCCTATGTGACGGAAACCAGCGTGATCTTAAAGGTCAAATCTTCGCCCGCCAGCGGATGGTTGGCATCTAGCGTCACTTCTTTTTCGGTGATGTCGGTGATAATCACCGGAACCACAGTGCCGCCCTCTTGCTGAATCTGGAGCTGCGCTCCAATGTCGATGGGCATGTCAGCGGGGATCTGCTCGCGTTCAACTATCAAGACCCGCTCCTCAACGTAAGGGCCGTAGGCATCATCTGCCGGAATCGTCACGGTCTTAGACTCGCCGGGATTCATCCCCAGCACCGCCTGCTCAAAACCGGGAATTACGTTGCCTGACCCAATTGCAAATTCTAGCGGCTCGCCGCCCTCTGAGGAATCGAAGGCCGTACCGTCTTCCAGCGTGCCTGTGTAGTGGACGCTCACGGTATCGCCTGATTTTGCCTGCACCATATGGTTGCTCCTGTTCCTAATCTCAACTCGATATCCAAGCCAAACAGAGTTCATGGTAGCCCGTCTTAGAGCCTTTGAAATCCCGCTTAAGCGCTTTCTATCTTAGAGATTTTTGCCTAGCTCACCCCAAAACTCTGTCTTGGGCAGGAGCATCTTGGGCAGGAGCGAGCTGACTGCATCTCGCCAGCTTGGCAGATCACGCAAGATTTGTGTCACGATCAGGTGGCTGCTTGTCTACTTTTTTTATCTAAATCTAAATCCTGCTGCCCTATGCTGACGCAACTTGTCACCGCCGATCTGCCATTTCTGGGTGCTGAGGTCGCTGCAACCTACAGCCAAGCGCGAGTCGTGATCTTGCCAATTCCATTTGAGGCCACCACTACCTACCGACGCGGCTGCGAAAACGGCCCTTCCGCCATTCTCAACGCCTCGCAGCAGGTGGAATACTACGACGAAGAGCTAGAGCAGGAAATCTGGCCGGTCGGCATCTACACCCACGCCCCGGTCGCCGACACGCGCAGCGATCATCCGGTTAGCTCAGAAATGATGCTGGCCGAAACCGAAGCAACGCTCTGCCAGCTGATCCAGGACGGCAAGTTTGTGATTGGACTAGGCGGCGAGCATAGCATCACAACAGGTCTGGTAGAAGCCTATTGCAAGGCCAATTCAGAGCCGTTTACAGTCGTGCAAATCGACGCACATGGTGACCTGCGCCACGAGTACGAAGGCTCCATCCACAACCACGCCTGCGTGATGCGTCGAATTGTCGATATGGGGCTACCCACCTTACAGATTGGCATCCGCAGCATTTGTCGGGAAGAGGCCGATCTGATTAAATCTAAGCCGCTGGCCGTGTTTCGCGCCAGAGAAATTGCCCTCCAGCCCGACTGGATGGAGCGAGCGCTGGCCAGCATCCAGACCGCCAAAGTGTTTTTCACCATCGACCTCGACGGCATTGACCCAACGCTGATGCCGGGAGTCGGCACGCCTGAACCGGGCGGACTCAACTGGTATTCGCTCACCAGCTTTGTGCGGCAGGTATTTGAGCGGCATGACGTGATTGGCTGCGACGTAATGGAACTCGCCCCGATTACCGATTCGGTGGTGTCAGAATTTACGGCGGCCAAGCTGGTCTACAAGCTGATTGGCTATCAGGCGATGGCAAAGGGCTGGAATACCGAGATCAGCAAGTAAAATTGCAGAAGGCTAGGGTTTTAGACTCAGAACTACCCCTTCAAACCGGATGGCACAGAAATGAGCGGAACCGCAATTGGCAGCTATGCCCCCGACTTTGAAATTCCCGGCGTGGACGGCGCTGTGCATCACTTGGCACAATACCTGAACCAGTTTCAGGCGGTTGCCGTGGTAATCATGTGCAATCACTGTCCCTACGTCAAGTTTTACCTAGAGCGGCTGAAGCAAATCCAGGACGAGTTTGCAGCTCAAGGCGTGACGCTAATCGGGATTAATCCCAACGACGAGCAGCAGTTTCCGGACGACAGCTTTGAGCAGATGAAAGTCTTGGCAGAGCAGCAGCAGCTCAATTTTCCCTATTTGCGCGATCTAACGCAGGATGTGGCTCGCTGCTTTGGAGCCGAGAAAACCCCTCAGGCTTTTTTGATCAACCAGTCTGGCCAGCTCTGCTACCGGGGCGGCATCGACGACAGTCCCCAGGATGCCGCTCAAGTGAAGCAGCCCTATTTGCGAACGGCAATTGCTCAGCTGCTTGCAGGCGAACCGATTGCCGTTGCTGAAGCCCCAACCGTTGGCTGTTCGGTGAAATGGCGAAGCTAGAGTGAGTTTAGTAGGCTACAGCAGATGACAGAACAACTGCTATCTTAAGTTGGAAACTTTTGTTAGAAACTTTACCAGAGGAAAAACAGCAGCGCATGGGATTAACCTACCAGCGGGTTTTGCTCAAGCTGAGCGGCGAGGCTTTAATGGGCAAATTGTCCTATGGGATTGACCCAGCCGTGGTGCAAAGCATTGCTCAAGAAATCGCCAAAATTGTGGCGCAGGGCGTTGAGATGGCGATTGTCGTCGGCGGCGGCAATATTTTTCGGGGTGTCAAAGGCGCAGCGGCAGGCATGGATCGCGCCACGGCAGACTACATCGGCATGATCGCCACCGTCATGAACGCAATGACGCTGCAAGATGCCCTAGAACAGGGCGGCATCCCAACTCGCGTCTTGACCGCCATCGAAATGCAGGAGGTGGCCGAACCCTATATCCGGCGGCGGGCGATTCGGCATCTAGAAAAAGGTCGGGTGGTGATTTTCGGCGCAGGCTCCGGCAATCCGTTCTTTACCACCGACACCACAGCAGCGCTGAGAGCGGCGGAAATCAATGCGGAAGTCGTGTTTAAGGCCACCAAAGTCGATGGAGTGTATGACGCTGACCCGGCCAAAAACCCTGACGCTCGCCGCTACAAAAGCCTCACCTACAGCCATGCGATTGCCCAAGATTTGCGCGTCATGGACACGACTGCGATCGCCCTGTGCAAAGATAACAGTATCCCGATTATTGTGTTCGACATGTCTGTGGAAGGAAACATCTGTCGAGCCGTACTGGGAGAAGATATTGGAACGATAGTGGGAGAGTCCTGTGAAATTAGCTGAAATTGAAAGCACCATGCAAAAAACGATCGAGGCCACGCAGCGATCGTTCAACACCATTCGCACCGGACGCGCCAACGCCGCCCTGCTCGACCGGATCTCGGTGGAATACTACGGCACGCCAACGCCCTTGAAATCGCTGGCTGGGATCAACACCCCAGACTCCAGCACAATCACGATCCAGCCCTATGACCGCAGCGCCCTGAATATTATTGAGAAGGCCATCTCGCTCTCGGATATTGGCCTCACGCCCAACAACGACGGCAGCACAATCCGGCTAAACATTCCGCCCTTGACCAGCGACCGCCGCAAAGAACTCGTCAAATCTGCCGCCAAGCTAGCCGAAGAGGGCAAAGTTGCCATCCGCAATATTCGGCGCGACGGCGTTGACGCAGCCCGCAAGCAGGAGAAAAGCGGCGACCTCTCAGAGGACGAAGCCCGCGACCTGCAAGACAGCATCCAAAAGCTGACGGACAAATACATCAGCAAAGTCGATCAGCTCTTGCGAGACAAAGAAACCGACATCATGACCCTCTAGCGCTTTTGCTCACTGAGACTGCAAACTCTATGTACGACTGCATCATTGTGGGGGCGGGGCCAGCAGGTGGCTCTGCGGCCTACCATTTGGCGAAGCGGGGGCGGCGGGTACTGGTCTTGGAAAAAGAGGCGATGCCCCGCTACAAGCCCTGCGGCGGCGGCGTTTCGCCCCAGGTGGCCGAGTGGTTTGACTTCGATTTCTCTCCAGCTATCTCGCTCAAAACCAGCCGGCTGCGCTTCACCTGGAACCTAGCCGATCCGGTGGAATCTGACCTGAGCCAGCTAGAGCCGATCTGGATGGTGCGTCGGGATATTTTTGACCAGTTTTTGATGCAGCAGGCGCAGCGGCAGGGCGCGGAGCTGAGAGCCAGCACAGAGGCCACTGGGATTGAGTTTAAGGGCGATCACTGGCAGGTGAATACGGCATCTGGCGCAGTTGCAGGCCGCTACCTGATTGCGGCAGATGGCGTGAAAGGCTCAATGGCCAAGTGGCTGGGCTTTAAAGATCGCAAGCGGCGGCTGGCGGGGGCGCTAGAGGCCGAGGCGCAGCTGTCCATCCCCGACTCCCAGATTCACTTTGAGTTTGGCATGGTCAAAAACGGCTACATCTGGAACTTCCCGAAAGCTGACGGCTACTCGATTGGCATTGGAACATTTCGGGGCGGCCAGCCTCAGGACTTCAAGGCCATCTTGAGCGACTATGCGGCAGCCTTCAACATTGACCTGAACAACACCCGCCAGTACGGCCACCCGATTGGCCTGTGGGATGGCAACCAGAGGCTGCATACCCAAAACGCCATCTTGGCAGGTGAAGCAGCCTGCGTTGTCGATCCGATGACGGCAGAAGGGATTCGGCCTTCGATCTTTACAGGCGTGAAGGCGGCGGCGGCAATCCATCAGGCGCTTGGCGGTAGCCTCGATGCGCTGGAGCAGTACAGCGAGGTGATTGCCCAAGAGTGGGGCGGCGAGATGGCTTGGGCGCAGCGGATCGCGGGGCTCTTCTACCGAATGCCAGGAATCGGCTACAAAGTTGGGGTGAAGCGTCCCGGTGCGGCAGAGCGAATGGGCGAAATTCTCTGCGGCAAGCTGCGCTACGGCGAGGTGGCTGGACGAGCTCTGAAGCGGCTGAGCGCGGGGCTGATTTCTGGAGCAGGCGGCTAACAGGCAGCGAGCAGGCAGCGAAATCCCTAGCCCGGATTCACCCGCATCAAGATCTGACCGTACTCGACCGGATCGCCGTTTGCCAGCAGAATTTCAACGATTTCGCCAGCGACTTCGGCTTCAATTTCGTTCATTAGCTTCATGGCCTCAATGATGCAGACGGTCTGACCAATCCGCACCCGATCGCCTTGATCCACAAATGGCGATTCGTCTGGAGCCGGAGAGCGGTAGAACGTACCCACCATCGGTGAGCTGATTTCGAGCAGCTTAGAGGCCAGTGGCGAGGGCGTGGACGCGGCGGTATAGCTAGCCGAGGCAGTGGCAACAGCAGGGGAGACAGCAGCAGGGGGAGCAGATGGTTTGGAGAGCGCGGTAGGTAGTTCTGGGGAGGCACTGCCCTTACGTAACATCAGCTCAAACTCTCCGCTTTTGAGGGTGAATTCGGAGATGTCGGTCTGATTTAATACGGTTAGAAGCTCGCGGAGTTCGTTGAAGTCCAATTCCACTATTCCTACTGCCTAAAGTTTGCTTGATCTAGGGATTTATTTTATACAGAACGGGTCACCCATTCCCGCTGGAGCGCTGCTCTAGCTGGTTTCACGACCCAGATAGGCATCCGTGCGCGTATCCACCTTAATCCGCTCACCAATCGTAATAAACAGCGGCACCATCACCTGCGCCCCGGTTTCGATAATCGCGGGCTTGGTGCCGCCAGTCGCCGTATCGCCTTTAACACCCGGATCGGTCTGCGTCACTTCCATCACCACAGAGTTGGGCAGCTCAACCTCCAAAACCTGGTTGTTCCAGCGCACGACGTTGACCTCCATCCCCTCTTTGAGGTACTTAACCCGATCGCCAATCTGGGCGGCGTTCAGTCGGCCTTCGTCATAGGTTTCCATATCCATGAAGACGAACTCATCGCCTTCTTTATAGGTATGCTGCATCGTGCTTTTGTCGATCACGGCCTGAGGCAGCGTTTCTCCTGCTCGAAAGGTGCGCTCAACCACGTTGCCAGACTGAATGTTTTTTAGCTTGGTTCGCACGAAGGCCGAGCCTTTACCGGGCTTGACATGCAAAAATTCGACAACCCGCCAAACTGAGCCGTCCAGTTCGATGCTGACACCGGGGCGGAAATCATTACTAGAAATCATGAATCTTCCTGAGATGGGAGGACGATAAAACGGAGGGCTGAAGCAAAACTTCGGCAACTTATTTTAACGCTCTGCGGGACGGGAAATTACAGACTGCTAGGATTTCCAAATGATTTCAACCTTGCTCAAGCCCCCTCAGCTCAGCCCAACAGCGCCTCAAATCAGCGCTCAAACCCGTCCTGAAACATGGGAATATGGTGCATAGGATTTCTCCCAGTTCGCATTTTCTAGTTTGCATCATCGCTCACACCCGTTCAGGAAATTATTTATGTCTGGCATGTCTGGTCGATCCCAGCTTTTGGCTGGTGCTGTTGCGGCGCTGCGCCTGCTGCTCCGCACAACCCTGCTGCTGCTGCTCTGTAGCTTTTTCTGGGGCGTTAATCCAATCTGGAACTCATCCTGGAGTCCGGTAGCTGAGGCGCTGCCGCCCGGAAATGCGATCACTGACGGCAAGGCGCTGCTGCGCTACTCGCTGCCGATTGACAACAAGCCAATCCGCACCATTCAAGCCGACATTGAAGGAATCGCTGATTTTCTGCGGGCGCGACGGATGGCAGGCGTGACAGGCAACCTCAACAAGGCGGAAAAGCTGCTCAACCGCAAAGAGGCCGAAATTTTAGCCAGCGTCCCGCCAGAGCGCCAGCCCCAAGCGACTGAGCTGATTGCTCAAATTCGCTCAGGCATCGAAGCGATCCAGGCCGAGGCGGCAGTTGCCAACAAAGACGCGATCTGGATGCAGCGCTCTAGCCTACTCGATCAGGTCGGTGAACTCGAAGAGCTAATGGTGGCAGGCTTCCCGTTTGAAGTCCCCGTGGAATATGCCAACCTGCCGCAGCTCAAAGGCCGAGCCAGCGTTGAGGTTGAGACCACCAAAGGCACGATGACGCTGGTGGTAGATGGCTACAATGCCCCAGTGACGGCAGGCAACTTTATCGATCTGGTGCAGCGCGGCTTCTATGACGGACTTGAATTCACCCGCGCTGAAGACAACTACGTGCTGCAAATTGGCGATCCGCCGGGAAAAGAAGTCGGCTTCATCGACCCCAAAACCCAGAAATACCGCGCCATCCCGATGGAGGTGATGATCCAGGGCGACAAAAAGCCCATGTATGGCGTGACGATGGAAGAAGCCGGTCGCTACTTAGATCAGCCAGTCTTGCCTTTCTCGGCCTTTGGCACGTTGGGCATGGCCCGTCCTAGCGAAGATGTGAACGGCGGCTCCTCGCAGTTTTTCTTCTTTCTGTTTGAGGCCGAGCTGACCCCCGCTGGACTCAACCTGCTAGACGGTCGCTATGCCGTGTTTGGATATGTCACTCAAAACAAGGACGTGCTGGAGAAGCTGAAGCAGGGCGACAAAATCATCTCAGCCAAAGTAGTGAATGGACTCGAAAATCTGGTTGAGCCAGCCTAGTGCAGGTTTAGCGGATGCAGGTCAAACAGCTCGGTGAACAGGCGTTGCTCAAACGCCTGCAACGCTATTGTCCGGCTACAGTTGTCGGTGACGATGCGGCTCTGCTGTCGGTGGCTGTTGGCTATCAACTAGTTGTCACCACCGATATGCTGATTGACGGCATACATTTCAGCGACCGCACGACAAGCGCCACTGACGCAGGCTGGCGAGCCGCAGCGGCCAACCTGTCAGATTTGGCGGCAATGGGAGCTGAGCCGCTGGGCATCACCGTCGGGCTGAGCCTGCCAGGAGAGCTAGAAGTAGACTGGCTAGACGGGATGTATCAGGGCATGGTGGACTGCTTGCAGCCGTTTAATACGCCGATTTTAGGCGGCGATATCTGCCGCTCTAGCGTCACAGCGATTGCGATCACGGCGCTGGGACAGGTACGATCTGAGCAGGCGATTCGGCGCAGTGCCGCTCAGGCGGGAGATGCGGTGGTGGTGACAGGAGCGCATGGTGCATCCAGAGCAGGACTAGAGCTATTGCTGCATCCAGAGCAGGGGCAGGGATTGACCGAGGCTGATCGCGCTCTGCTGATTCGGGCACATCAGCGACCTCAGCCAAGGCTGGATGCGGTGCAAACGCTGCGGGCTTTGGGGAGTCGCAGTGCGGGTATGGACAGCAGCGACGGGTTAGCAGACGCAGTGCTGCAACTCTGCCGAGCTAGTCAAGTAGGGGCACAGCTTGAGCGCAATTTGATTCCGTTCCCGCCTAGCCTCACTGCTTGGATTTCGGAGGCGCAAGCCATCGACTGGGCGCTCTACGGCGGCGAAGACTTCGAGCTGGTGCTTTGCCTGCCTCGCGATGCGGCTGGGCGGCTTGTCGAGCAGCTGGGCGCAGGAGCTGCCATTGTCGGCAGCATTACGGCCAGTCCAGATGTTTTGCTCAGAGATCAGAGCGGGCTATATCCTGAGCAGCCGCTTAGCTTGAATCAGGGATTTCAGCATTTCTAACTTGATTTGATTAATTGTCCTGTGTACTATCTTGCATGTTGGCCCGTATGTTGGCCTGCATTTTGACCTGCGGACTTTCCTGCGGACTTTCCTGCAGATATGCTATTCTATTTACAGATAGAAAAAAGCTGCCGGGTTCAGGAAGAAGCGCCTCCACTGGTGGGTTGCTTCCGCTGGCGCACAAGATACCGCGCAAAAAAACTGCTCGGTATGCCAGAGTGACTGACAGCTCATCGCCGGGTGCAGAGCTTATCCAAGCCCAATGCCCAAAAGGTGATGCCAGTGCTAACACCCACATCACCTCAAGAGCCAAACTCACTAAACTCAACGTCAACAACGCTGAATTCAAGTTCGTTTAGTTTCAGTTCATCTCAATCATCAGCCAGCCGCCAGCTGGCTTTTTCATCTTATCGGCTTTGTCACCTTCCAGGCAATCTCGCCGCCGCTGCGATAGCCCGCTTTAGTAAATACAAAGCCTGCCTCTGAGAACCGATCGCCGTAGAGCTGCATTTCGGTGGGGGAGAGCCGCAGCAGTTCAGCTACTTCCGAGGTTCTGAGCAGCCAGCCCGTCTGAGCGGCGCGTTCCAGCGTTTCTAGGTAGGCAAAGGGGTCAGGTTTAGGTGCAACGGGCTGGAGCTTGGTGGCAAAGTCGCTCAGCACGTTGAGCAACTGCGAGAGATCGGCCTGCGGCTGTCCGGTAGAGAGTCCGGAAGACTGTCCAGAAGAATTATCTTTACGCCTGCGAATCCCCCGACTTTCCTGAAATTCAGCCGTCGTGCCGCCCGCCTGAATGAACTCATGCAGATTGTCTAACAGGCGCAGCTGCTCTGCATTGACGTAGGACTTGTTGCCCACTTTTTCGGGTTCAATGCCCAGCGCATCTAGGCGAGTATAGATGGCGCTTCGCACTAGGTTGTATCGATCAGGGAGCTGATTTACTGGCACTCGGTCGATCGAGTTGTCCATTCGCCGTTCCTATTCGGTTGTCTCTGTAGATTACCTGCTGTGACCTATCCGCTGAGTTTTGTCCTGTGGACTGTCCACAGGATATCTTGACTGACCGATTTTGGCTATAAATTTTGTGATGAAAATAATTTATCCCCAAAACTAGTCCTCTGGACTGTCCTCCGGATAGTTTTGGGGATGGTTTTTGGGAGTCCGCTGAAATTTGGAACAGAGCCATCTGAACGGCTTTCATCCTGCCATTTGCAACACCTAATCTATCAGCCCTGCATTTCTGGCTCTGTGTTTATGGCTCCGTGTCTATGGCTTTGCGCTATTCGTCTTGCAGCCTGCTGTCCAACCGACGCTGCCATTCAGCATCAATTTGGTCGGCTCGGCGCAGCTCCTGCTCACTCAAGTCTTGCTCAGTGCTATAAGCCAGATCGCTAGCATCGACGACCTGGATGGCGGCAAACTCCCGCGCATAGTCCAGCTTTTGCTGCGTCGTCTGATCTGCCTGATTCAAAGCAACTGCCCAGGACTGACGCTGTTCGTTGCGAGCTTCGACCTGGCGGTTGCGAGACTGCACCCAAAAATAGCGAATCAGCGGAATGCCCAGAAAGCCCAAACCGTAGCCCAGCAGCAGCCAGTAAATGCTGGCCGCAAAGCCCACCAGCCCACCGATCTGGGCAGCTAGCGAACCGTCACTCAGCAGCCCGCCCAGCACCAGCGCGCCCACCAGATTCGCGCCGCCCAGGCCAATCGCAGTTAAGATTTGCCCTGTTCCGGCATGGCTAAACTTCCAGGCTGTTTCTTTGAGATAAGCTGCCACCGCCTGAGTTTGAGTCTGGACAGCGCTGACTTGCAGCTCTGGAAAATGATAGATAATTTGGCCCTCTGGACTGACTTCAGGGCGACCGTTAAAGCGGCTGAGCACAGGCAGCATCTGATCATCAGGATCCTGATGCGGGCTGAAGCTATCGAGATAAGGCAGAATCTGCTCGGCAATCACAGCTCCCTGACTGTTGCGAATGATCCGACCAATGCTCTGCCAGCGGCGCTCTTCGAGATCAGCATTCGGATTACCATCCCCAAACAGGAACGAGAAAATCGACTCTAGAAAATTCATCGATTCTGGCTCAGACTGCCCTCGACCAGAGCGACGCTGCCGAGAGCGATTCTGGCTTTGGCCTTGGCTTTGGCCGTAGTAGCGGTTCTGGCTGTAGTAGTTGGGCGTAAAAAAGAAAAACCAGTTACCGCCGCCCCAACCGCCGCTGCCCATGGAGCCACCCCAGTCGCCCATGCTGTCACCGCTGTCGCCGTCCCGACTGCTGTTGAGGGCAATCACCAGAATCGTAATCGCAATCAGGATCAGCGCCAGGGAGGCGATCAAATAGATCCCAAACGAAATGCGGATGACGTAGAAAATCAGCCCCCAGAGCTTGCCCAATCGCTCTTGCCAGCGCAGCTTCCAGTCTTTGTTGCGTAAGATGCTGCGGAAGTTTTCGGGAAACTGATAGGCAATCTCGCCCGACTCAGAAACTTGCAGATGCCCGCCTGCTTCAGCCGCCAGCGCCTGCAAATCGCGCTCAGCCAGCTTCACATCCAGACCAGCTGCTGCAACATCGCCTGCTGTAACCCGGTAGCCTAGCTTTTCTACAGCCTGCATCAGCGCAGGTTTCGCCGTCATGTTCATGACCCAGAACCCTCGAAAATCCTCGTCTTCTCCCAGTATAGGATTCTGATTTTAGAACGGCTGAACCGTTCACAGAGCTGAGCCGCAAACCCAGCGCAAACTCAAAAAATAGGGGAAACCGAGGTAACCCCGATTTCCCTAGACCCTGCATAACCGAACCCTGACTGGTTGAGAGATTTCACATTTGAGGTTGAGGTTGAGAACTGAGGTTGAGAACTGAGGTTGAGAACATAGAGGAATGCTTTCGCATAGGGTCAATCATGCCGTCTGTAGAAGGCTAGCGCAGTGATGGCTCAAACAGCAGCGCCGTGACAATTTGCGACAAAGCCTGTGATCTCAGACCCAGTTCAGACCCAGTTCAGCGCCCAGGTGAAACAGAATTAAAAATGCACCACAACTGGCGTACCCACTGCCGCCCAGTCATAGAGCCATTTGGCATGATCAACTGCAACATTGACGCAGCCGTGACTGACAGGCGTGCCAAAGCGGCGATGCCAGTAGGCTCCGTGAATCGCGTAGCCGCCTGAGTAGTACATGGTATAGGGCACATCGGGCACATCGTAGTCGTCGCCCTGCATCCGCGCCGTCCGGTGTTTGGTCTGCACCGCAAAGCTGCCCGGTAAGGTTGGATGGTCGTCCGTGCCAGTCGAAACGATAATCGCATAGACGGGCGTGGCTCCCTCCCAGGCGACTAGGCGCTGCGTCGCAACATTGACCTCAATCCAGCGGTTCGCGGTCTGCTTTAGCTCCGCCATCTTTTGGATTTCGGGCTGAGCTGCGGCCTGTGCTACGGCCTGTGCTATCACCGGAACTGGCGCAATCAGCGTCACGCCCCAGCAGGCAATCAGCGATAGCCCGATCAAGTGCCACTGCCAATATCTGCCTCTGCTTCTGCCTCTGTACTGTCCAGCTCGACTATTCATAGCGTCCTGTGATGATTTGCGATGGGTTGGCAATAGGTCTGCGAATCAGCTTGCGGGGCATCTGCTTCAGGCCAGCTGTCTCCAGTTTTGCGCGATCCAAAGCAAGTTTTCATCGAATTTTCACCAGAAGTTTTGCAGCCTGCCTCCGTAGGTTGCCCCCATTAACTCCTTCAAGGGCTTAAACTGAGCTTCCGCAGTTCATCTCCAAATCGCAATGAATTTTGAATCTCTGCGAATGCAGGCTGTGCAGCCGCCGATTATTCCCACGGTAGCCGAGCTAATCCGCCAGACTCCAGGCACCATTTCGCTTGGTCAGGGCGTGGTGTCCTATGGCCCGCCACCGGAAGCTATTGAGCAGCTCTCTCGGTTTTTAGCCAATCCAACTCTGCATCAGTATCAGGCGGTCATTGGCATTCCGGAGCTGTTGCAGGCGATTGAGGCAAAGCTGGCTGCCGAGAACGGTATAGGCGGCGCAGCGCAGCAGGTGGTGGTGACCGCAGGCAGCAATATGGGCTTTGTCAATGCGGTGCTGGCCATTGCCGATCCGGGCGACGAAATTATTCTCCAAACGCCCTACTATTTCAATCACGACATGGCGGTGCGAATGGCTAACTGTCGCCCGGTGCTCGTCCCCACCACCGCCGAATATCAGCTTCAGCCTGCGGCAATTCAGGCGGCCATTACGTCTAGAACGCGCGCCATCGTCACGGTATCGCCCAACAATCCGACGGGAGCTGTCTATCCAGAGGCCGATCTGCGTTGCGTTAACGCGCTCTGCCAGATTCACGGTATCTATCACATTCACGATGCCGCCTACGAATATTTCACCTACGGAGTGCCGCAGTTTTCGCCCGGAGCGATTGCTGTCAATCAGGCTCAGACGATTTCTTTATTCTCGCTCTCCAAAGCCTACGGGTTTGCCAGCTGGCGAATTGGCTATATGGTCATCCCAGCAGCACTGCTGAGCGCCGTCCAAAAAATCCAGGATACGGTGGCGATCTGCCCGTCAGTGATCTCGCAATATGCGGCGATTGGGGCGTTGCAGGCCGGGTGGCCCTACTGCCAGCCCCATCTCAAAACGCTGGCTGAAGTGCGCCAGATCTGCCTTGACCAGCTCGCCCAGATTTCCGATCTCTGTTTAGTGCCTGTTACCGACGGAGCCTTTTACCTGCTGCTCAAGGTGCAGACTGAGATAAACGACTTGGAACTGGTCAAGCGCTTAATTCGAGAGTATCGAGTCGCGGTGATTCCCGGCAGCACCTTTGGCCTGACGGGCGGCTATCTGCGGGTTGCCTATGGCGCACTCCAGCCAGCCACCGTAGCTGAGGGAATGGGACGGCTGGTGGCTGGCTTGAGAGGTATTGTTGGCAGCTGAACTATCGTGCGGGTGGCTGACCGCCGTGATTTAGGCTAGCACAGGCTGCTGCTGCTCCATCTCAGCGCTATATTGCCCCAGGCTTGCCGCCCCGTTTAGCTTGGCGCGGTGGTAGAGCAACTGCTGCGCTGCCGGAATCTGCGCGTCATTACCGGCCCAGTGCTCGAGGGCAGTCTGCTGAATCGCTCTGGCGTAAGAGAAGGTGACGCGCCAGGGAAGGCGATCGGCATACTGAGCATTGATCAGGTTGAGATGCTGGCTGGCTTGCAAATTACTCTGTCCGCCTGAGAGAAAAGCAATCCCCGGTACGGTTGCGGGAACATTGCGGCGCAGGCAGTTTACCGTAAATTCAGCGACTTGCTCAACGCTGGCAGGCTGAGCGCAATCCTGTCCTGAAATCACCATGCTGGGCTTGAGCACCATTTGATCTAAGGCCACCTTTTGCAGCCGCAGCTGGCTAAACACAACCTGCAACGTCTGGTCGGTGACTTCATCGCAGCGCTGAATGCTGTGGTTGCCGTCGATTAGCACCTCTGGCTCAACAATCGGTACCAGCCCGCCTTCCTGACAGAGTGCCGCATAGCGCGCCAAAGCGTGAGCGTTCGCTTCAAGGCAGGTGAGGCTCGGCATCTGGCTACCGATGGTGATCACGGCTCGCCATTTGGCAAAGCGTGCGCCCATCTGGTAATACTCAGCGATCCGCTCCCGCAGTCCGTCTAGCCCTTCGGTCACCTTTTCCCCGGCGCAGGCAGCCAGATCTTTAGCTCCCGTATCAACTTTGATACCGATGATTAATCCAGCCGCTTGCATCATCTGCGTAAACGGCAGACCCGCCTGCGAAGACTGGCGGATTGTCTCGTCATAGAGAATAGCGCCGCTGATAAAATCGCTCAGCTTGGGCGTGGTCAAAATTAGCTCTCGGTAGGCGCGCCGTCGTTCCTCGGTGGTGGGAATCCCCAGCTTTTCAAATCGCTGGTTGCAGGTGCTATGGCTCTCATCCATTGCCAGAATGCCCTTGCCCGGAGCCATCATTGCTTGAGCGGTGGCGCGAAGTTCTTCTGCGTAGCTGCTCATAGTTGCATCTCCTATATTGTCAAGTATTGTCAACCGTCAGTTAGGACATACCATCAGGCTAATCGCTCCGCAAAATAATTGCAGTGGACTCACGCAACAGGTGATGAACTAGAGCTTGAACTAGAGTTAGTGCGATGATGGAGGCATCAACCTCATCCGAGATTTCTATGACGAGTGGAAAAAACGATCTGCCAGCGCTGCTGCTGACGACGCTAATTACGCTAGGACTGCTGGGTGGCGGACTCTGGTTCGTAGGCAGAAAATTTTTGGGCGGCGGGAATCAGGCGACTAACCCATCTGGAACTCAAGCTGGGACTCAAGCTGGCAATCCAACAGATCCGTCTGCCGCTAGTCCTCCTGCCGCCAACTCTAATTCTACAAGCGCCAGCGGCCTCAACACCTCACAGCCTAACCCTAGCATTCTGGCGATCGACGGCAGCGTTTCACTCGTCGCGCTGATCAAACAGCTGCAAAATGCCTATCTACAAGTCAATCCCAGCATTCCCAGTACCTATGGCGTTCCAGATGGCCAGCCCAACGGCACCAATGCAGGCATCCAAAACCTACTCGACGGCAAGGTATCTATGGCGGTCAGTTCGCGTCCCCTCAAGCCTAATGAGTTGACGACCCTGCAAGCCGTGCCGATTGCTCGCGATGCGCTGGCTGTAGCTGTGGGGGCGAATAATCCTTACAAAGGCGGGCTAACGCTCAACCAGCTCAAGCAAATTTTTCAGGGCAAAATTACCAACTGGTCAGAGGTGGGCGGCCCCAATCTGCCGATTCGGGTGATCAACCGAGCGGCCAGCAGCGGCACGCATACTTTCTTTCAAGACGTGGTGCTGTTGGGCGAGCCGTTTGCAGCCGATGGCGCAAATTTCAGCACCGCACAGCGCGATGAGACCACGCCGCTCTTGCAGGCGCTGGGTGAAGCCGGCATTACTTACAGCACCGTTACTCAAACTGCCAACCAGCAGACGGTGCGAAATGTCTCCATCGACGGAGTTGACCCGACCGACCAAAACGCCGTCAAAAGCGGCACCTACCCGATTAGCCGCGTCACATATCTAGTTGTGCCCAAGCAGACCAGCCCTGCGGTGCAGCAGTTTGTTGATCTGGCGCTTTCTGATTCTGGAAAGCAGATTATTTCTAGACTAGGCTTTGCGCCAATTCAGTAAATGATTCATAAATGATTCAATAGATGCCGACTGAGCCGAAAGCGGCTGGCGCTAGGCGCTGCATTGGGCTGAATTTAGCTTTTGCTCACAGTCTTGGCGCTCTGCGGCATTTAGATCCTGGACATCGCGCCGCAGCAGCAGGCCGTTATGCGCTGTCAGCGAGCGGGGCAGTTCGTCATCCTGGATGAGCTTCAGCGTTTGCATATCGTAGGTGCTGTAGCGGGTTAGCTCTGGCGAGTCAAACTGCACGTCAATAATCGTCATTGTTTTGCGCGGCACAGCTTCGCCCCCAATTAGCGGTCGGGGTCCCGCTCCCAAAATGCCCGTATGCAAAAACTGCATCTGACCTTTGTGAGCCGGGTAGTAGGCATGATGGTGGCCGCTGATGTAGGTATGCACCTGATATTTTTCCAGCATGGCACGCAGTTCATCAGCGTTGTCCATCACTTCCCCAGGTTCATCCCGCCCCACGGCCACGCCGTACAGCGGCAGATGACCAATCAAAACGCGCATCTTAGCCTGCTGGGCTTTGGGGCTAGCGAGCGACTGCTCAACCCAAGCCAACTTCTCGGCAGGAATTTTGCTGGAGGAACCGTCCCAGACCAGAAAAAAGATGCCCTGGTAGCCAAAGCTGTAATAGAACGGGAACTCATTTTGATCAATAAACTGAATGCCGGGATTATGCTTGGGATCATTCCAATATTGGCTGGCGTAGTCGCGCTCCTGTTGGAACAGAAAGCCGCCCTGAATGGCCTGAGCACTAGATGCGTCGTGGTTGCCCACCGTAAAGCCATAGGGTAATTGGTACTTGCGAAGCGGAGCCGCCACATGCTGATCAAAGGCAGCCCACATCGCTTCAAGTTGAGCTAGCGTGAGGCTGGGTTTCTGTCCAGCCACCATATCGCCGCCGCACAGCACCAGATCAGGTTGCCAGAACGGCAGCAGATTAATCCCCCGATCGACCTCTGATTCGTACTCAGTTGCGCCATAGGAGCTGTTGAGATCGCTAATCACGGCTAGCCGCACATCCCCACGCGGCGGGTTTTCGAGCCCCTGCCCGGCGAGGGCAGCCTGCGTTGCGGGGGGCAGGATAACAGAGGCGGGGCGGGGTGACTCGGCAGGTGACTCGGCAGGTGACTCGGCAGGTGATTCAGCAGATGGAGTCGCTCTCTGAGCCGCGAGCTGGATTAGGTTCAGCTGATCGCAGGCCAAGCAAACCGACAGGATCAAGCCCAAGAGCAACCAGAGAAATGAACGTCGCCAGCGCATAAGCATCTGCCGTAAGCAGCACAGAAGACTACAGGCATAGAATAGCAGAAGCTAACCAAATCGACCGCTGACATAATCGCGGGTCAGATCTTGTCTGGGGTCAGTGAAGATCTGCTCGGTTGTGCCATATTCAACCAAGTAGCCAGCGCCCGCTCCTGCTTCGCCGCTAGAGCTGTTGAAAAAGGCCGTCATTTGCGAAATCCGTGAAGCCTGCTGCATGTTGTGCGTCACGATAATGATCGTGTACTGCGTCCTGAGCTGCTTGATTAAATCTTCGATCCGCGCCGTTGAAATTGGGTCGAGCGCCGAGCAGGGTTCGTCCATTAGCAAGATGTCTGGCTCAATCGCCAGCGCCCGTGCAATACAGAGCCGCTGCTGCTGACCGCCAGAGAGCGACAGGGCGTTTTGCTTCAGCTTGTCTTTTACCTCATCCCAGAGCGCCGCATCCCGCAGCGACTGCTCAACGAGTTCTTCGACATCGCCCTGATAGCCGTTGATCCGAATTGGATAGGCAATGTTCTCGTAGATCGATTTGGGAAACGGATTAGGCTTTTGGAAAACCATGCCAATTTGCCGCCGCAGCTCAACAGGATCAACCCTTGGCGCATATAGATCTGTACCACGATAGCTAATTTTTCCCTGAACTCGGCAACCCATAGTTAAATCATTCATGCGGTTGAAGCAGCGCAGCAGCGTACTTTTACCACAACCTGAACTACCAATGAATGCCGTGACGCAGCGCTGAGGAATATTTAGATAAACCTGTGTAAGCGCCAAAAAGCGATCGTAATAGACAGAGAGATTTTCGACGCTGAGAACAGTATCGGTATCAACAAGAGCAGCAGTAAGAGCCATAGTTAGAATTTAGCGATAAAGAATAAAAGATTAATCATTGCGGATTTTCTGAGTCCGATTTCGCAGATAGATAGCAGTGGCGTTCATCAACAGCAACACAATCAGCAACATCACAATCGCTGCCGCCGCATTGTTTTGAAACTCCGGCTGAGGCCGCGAAATCCAGTTGTAGGTCTGAATCGGCAAGGCCGTAAAGGGCGAACGCAGTCCCTCAATAATGGGGCTGAGCGGCGGCAGAAAGGCAATAAAGGTGAGCGCCCCAATCGTAATCAGCGGCGCGGTTTCGCCAATTGCCCGTGACAGTGCCAAAATTGTGCCCGTCAAAATACCCGGCAGCGCAATCGGCAAGACGTGATCCCGCACCACCTGCCAGCGGGTTGTGCCGACAGCAAAGCCTGCCTGCCGGATGCTGTTGGGCACCGAGCGCAGCGCTTCGCGAGTGGCGACAATAATAATCGGCAAGATCAGCAGCGCCAGGGTGAGACCGCCTGCTAGAACGCTGCGCCCGCCCGTAATCGGCTCCATCCAGCGCACAAACACCTGCAAGGCCAGCAGCCCATAAATAATTGAAGGCACTGCCGCCAGATTGCCAATATTGATTTCAATCAGCCGCGCTAGTCGCGTATTGGCCGCAAACTCTTCCAGGAAGATGCCAGCTCCCACGCCGGTGGGAATTGCAAACAGCCCGGTGAGTATTAGCAGCCAAATTGTGCCCACCAGCGGCGACAGGATGCCCGCCTGAGCCGCCCGCCGCGACGGATAGGAGAGCAGAAAACTCGGAAAATCTTGGATAAAACGCGGAAATCCGGTGATGAAGACATCGCCCAGCAGCATAATTAGCACAAACAGCGCAATTAGCACTGAGAGCAGCGCCGCAGTCTGAAAAATTTGATCGGCCCGATATCGCTGGGCCAAGTTAGCCTGGAACCGAGACGGACTAGCTGGCGTACTTTGATCTACTTGATCGATCTGGGTCATTCGTAGCTCTCCCGAAAGCGATTGACAAACCAAAAGCTGATGATGTTGAGCAACAGCGTGATTATAAACAGCGTCATGCCCACTGCAAAAATTGTCTTATACTCAATTGAATTGACCGGGGCATCTCCCTGACTCACCTGGACAATAAACGAAGTCATTGTCTGTACCGAGAGACGCGGATCGAGAAAGCTGAGGTCTGGTTTGATCGGACGCGGATTCTGACCTGCCGCAATCGTTACGATCATTGTTTCGCCCACAGCGCGCGCCATCCCCAAAATGCAGGAGGCGACAATCCCAGACAGCGCCCCCGGCAGCACCACGTTTTGGATGGCCTCCCGCCGGGTTGTGCCCAGCGCATAGGCTCCTTGGCGCAGACTCTGCGGCACCGCAAAAATCGCATCTTCGCTGAGCGAGGCCACCGTTGGCAAAATAGCGATGCCCATCACCAGACCCGCACTCAGCGCGTTAAACACCTCAACGCCGGGAATCAGCGCCTGCAAAATTGGCGTGACAAAAATCAGGGCAAAGTAGCCATGCACAACGCTGGGAATACCCGCTAACAGCTCCAGTGAGGGTTTGAGCCAGCGGCGCAGCTTGGGTGCGGCAAACTCGCTGAGGTAGATAGCCGCCATCAGTCCTAGCGGAATCGCCACGCAGAGCGCAATCGCTGCGGTCATGAGCGTGGCGCTGATCAGCACCAAGATGCCATACTGCGGGTTGGCAAACAGGGGTGTCCACTCGCCGTCAAACAAAAAATGCGTGAAGGGCACGGCTTTGAAAAACTCGATGGCCTCAAACACTAGCGAGGCAATAATGCCAGCAGTGGTGGCAATCGACAGCAGGGCAAACGCCCCAAACAGGACATAGACAAGGCGTTCAGACCATTGGCTCCACTTGCGCCGGGGTTTCCAGCGCGAGGCAGTCCGACTCGTAGCCAAATTTTCGCTCATGCAGGGGACTCTAAACTGGGTTTGTTAAGCTCAACACATTCAACCTAGAAGCTCAACTTAAAGAGCGGGTTAACAATCTAAAATTCTTTGTAATCTTTAATTTGATCAGTTCAGTTCTGATCCTGCACCGCATGACCTGCCTCGAACCGACCCCTGAGCAAGCCCTAAAAGATGAGCAAGCCCTAAAAGATGTCGCAGCCCTGCTCGAACGCTTTAGCCATTTTGGGGTTGAGCTAGGGCTAGAGCGGATCGAACGCCTGCTCGCAGCCCTCGGTAATCCGCAGCAGCAGGTGAAAATTCTGCATGTGGCGGGCAGCAACGGCAAAGGCTCTGTCTGCGCCTACCTTGCGTCGGTGCTGGCTGAAGCGGGCTACCGAGTGGGGCGCTACAGTTCGCCGCATCTGGTCAGCTGGTGTGAGCGGATCTGCCTGAATCAGCAGGAGATCCCGGCGGTCGAGCTATTGAGCCTCTTGCAGCAGGTGGTGGCCGCGATTGATGCTGATCAGCCCTCGCCAACCCAGTTTGAGGTGATTACCGCCGCCGCATGGCTGTATTTTGCGCGTCAGCAGGTAGATTTGGCAGTGGTTGAGGTGGGCTTGGGCGGCAGGCTAGATGCCACGAACGTCTGCGAGCGCCCTCTGGTGAGCATTATCACCTCGCTCAGCCGCGAACACTGGCAGCGGCTTGGCTCTACTCTAGCCGCGATCAGCCGCGAAAAGGCGGGCATCCTCAAGCCCAATTGCCCCGCCGTGATTGCGCCACAGCCACCGGAGGCCACAGCCGTCTTGCAGCAGCGGCTCACGGAACTTCACTGTCCGGCACAGTGGGTGCAGCCTGCGGAGGATCTGGGCAACGGGGAGGCTAAGTTTGAAGAGATGATCTACCCGCTGCCGCTGCTGGGCGCTCATCAGCTCATCAACTCGGCGCTGGCGCTTAAGGCGCTTCAGCTTTTGCAGGCGCAGGGCTGGCAGATTAGCGCCAGCCAAATCACGGCAGGCATGGCCAAAACACAGTGGCCGGGACGCATGCAGTGGCTCACCTGGCAGGGACAGCGGCTGCTGGTTGACGGTGCTCATAACCCCGCCGGAGCTACCATGCTGCGCCGCTATCTAGACAATAATCCGGCCAGCCAAGCCAGCAGCCAAGCCAGCAGCCAAGCCGCGCCGATTCACTGGATTGTTGGCCTGATTGGCACCAAAGACCATGCCGATATTTTTAAGGCGCTGCTGCGTCCCGGTGACTCGCTCCATCTAGTGCCTGTGCCTGAGCATATTCCTGCTGACCTAGCCGAGCTAGAGCAGATCGCCCAGGCTGGTTGCCCCCAACTGACGGTCAGTCGCTACGCGGATCTAGGAGATGCCCTCGCGGCGGTTAAGCTGCTTCGGCAACAGGGCGGCAGGGCAGTTCTCTGTGGCTCGCTCTACCTGATTGGCTACTTTTTTAAGACGCAGTTTGAGCCGCAGTCTGAGCCGCAGAAGCTAAACTCAATCAATCACAACCAATCACAATTTAAGTAAATTTAGCAGAAATTCATCGATGGATTCCGGAACTGACTAAACTGAGGAGAGTGCTAAATCCTGAAATTGGGTCTAATGATAGATTTTAGTCAGTTGTTAAATCAGAAAGCTGACCTGATTACCGAGCAGTGGGTCGCGGCAGTAGAGCGAGATCGGCAGATCACTACGGCTGACAGCCTAACGCATACAGCCATCCGCAATCACATTCCCTATGTCTTAGAGGCACTGACCACCGTACTGTCGCGGGTTGAAGAAAACGATGTAGGGATGATTGCTCAAGCGAGCCTCCAGCACGGCATCCAGCGAGCTGAGCAGGGCTACGAACCCACCGAGATCGCCCGCGAATATCATCTGCTGCGCGACACGATTTTGAGCAATCTGCGCGAGTATCTGCTGCAAGGTACGGCCGCCGAAGTGCTGCGAGCCATGTCGCTGATCAATACCGTGGTGGATGCGGCAGTAGCTCAGTGCTTCGGCAGCTATGTGAATCAGCGGTTGCAGGAGCTAGAGCGCTTGCAGCATCAGCTATTTTTGACCAATCAAGAGCTGAATCGCTTAGTTCATACCAGTCAAGAAAATCTGTCACATTTGGCGCATGAGCTCAAAACACCGCTCACTTCGATCATTGGCTACTCAGAGCTATTTTTGCGGCAGCATCGGCAGGTAAAAGAGCCCGTGCAAGACTCAGTGCAGAATTTGGAGCATGTGGAGCGGGTGCTGCGTAACGGGCGATTGCTGCTGCGCTTGATCAACGATTCGCTAGAGCTATCGCGCTGCGAGGCAGGACAGCTTCAGCTTCAGCTCGTGCGGGTGGATGTCCGCAGCGTCTTGCAGTCGGCTCTGGAAATGATCCAGCCACTGGCGGCGGCGCGCGGACTAGAGCTAAAAATCGTCTGCGAGAATGCCCCCAATCAAATTCTGATCGATCCGCTGCGGCTTCAGCAAATCTTGACCAATCTGGGCAGCAATGCGGTTCGCTACACCGAAACGGGTCGCGTGATCATTGTCTGCCAGACACTCAACGATCGGCAGTGGCTGCTGTCAGTCAGCGATACAGGCATCGGCATTTCGCCAGAGGATCAGGCCAGGATCTTCGAGCCTTACTTTCGCGTCTCGGCAGCAGGTCAGCCGCTCACCCCAGACAGCACGGGGCTAGGGTTAGCAATTGTGATACAGCTCGTGAAGCTCTTGCAGGGAGAAATCACGTTGGAGTCTGAGCTGGGGATTGGCTCAACTTTTACGGTAATTTTGCCAATGGAGGTGCGCTGAAGCCTTCATCTGCTCTGCCAGCTTTTGCTTTGCTGTCTTTTGCTTTGCTGTCTTTAGCTACGCCCAGTTAAGCCAAGCTGACATCTGGTTGAGCAAGCGCTGAGCCAGGTTCCAGCGGGGCAGTCGGAAGCCAATCGGCTGCGGGTTGAGGCGAGCATCAGCGGCAATGCTGTCATTTTGGCGATCGATGGCTCGCGCAATCGCCTGCATTCGGCGCTGCTGGTCGCGGGTGATGCTCTCGGCGGTATTGCCCAAACCGGGGGCATTCCAGCGCTGCGTTTTGGGGTCAATAAAAGACTGGACTCGCGCCCATAAAATTGCCTCTGCCCCGCTCATGCCCAGACTCTGCGCCTGCGCCAACCAGTCAATATAGCCCGCTACATCCAGCAGCGCTTCGGGGGCTTGATTGGCTAGGTCAATGCCGTTGAGCGTTTCTTCGAGGGTGAGCTTCAGTCCCTTGGCGCTGGCTTTTTCCTGCATCACCTGAGCCTGTCGTTTGAGACGCGCCAGCTGTTTTGCATCCGCCTCTTCGACTGAGTCTGCACCATGCTGATAGGAGAACGTGCCCAGATTCCAAACGCCGTTCCCTGGATCGGTATGGCCATAGAAATGAGTGCTGTGGTCGCCTTCGGGGGTGCGCGTTCCTTCGGCGTTCCCAACCGCAACCGCGACCAGTGAATCGCTATCTTTGCTAAAGAGCTGCCGGAGCGTGAAGGTAGCTTGCTCAAGCAGATTGAGAGGTGGCGAGGGGGCAGGTTGAACGCTTGAGTTGTCGTTGGGTAGATTATGTAAACTACTCTGTGAACCATCTGGGATAAAAACTTGAGTCGGAATTGGCGCAGAATTTGAGAGATCAAACTGTACGCCTAAATCGGCGTTGCTGAAATCAGATATAGAATCAGGCGCAGAATAGGGTGAGCTTTGCTGAATCGGCTGGAGCGCGGTAGTTCGGGTAGAAAACTGAGCGGGAAGATTAGTCGCCACAGCAGGCTGAGTCAGAGCGATTAGCCCTGCGGTGTAGATGCAGATTTTGTTCATGGCTTAATTCGAGCTTAATTCAGGGCTTACTCAAGATTTTCTCTAGCATGGAGCGCGAAGGTTCAACAATTGTCCAGTTGCCTTCAGGCAGCTTCCGCAGCATCGCAAAATGCAGATATTCGCCAGAGCCAATTGGCTCTCCTTGCTGGATCGTGCCCAGTCGCGGCTGGCTGAGTCCACAAAGTCGAAACAGATAGGCAGGGACTTCGGGCGTGGAAAACAGCACGCAGTCGATGAGATTGGGCTGAACTCGGCCTGTGAACGGTGCGTAGACCTTACCGCCCTGGAGCGCAATGGAGATATCGCCCAGTCCAGCCGCAATTCGGTATTCTTTTACCTGATCACCTGCCTGTAACTGCCAGCTCTGCTGAATCTGGATTTGGCGGGCGGGCTCGCGGGCAGGAATCAGGGGAGCAACTGGAGCACAAGCCGTTGTCAGGGCAATGCCTGCCGTAATGCCTGCCGTAATGGCCACCGCAGCACTGGCACTAATTCTGGCGCTAGTTCTGGCGCTAGTTCTGGCGCTAACCTTAACGCTAATACGCTGCCCCAACCCCTCGCATCCCATGCTCTAGAAGACTCCTCACCTCTGAGTAACCCTCCATATATAGCAAGATATCGCAAGACATCGGGGGTTTCAGCGGGTTTGAAGCGGGCTAGCGCAGCACCTGAAGCTGATATCCGGCATATTCATTGCCTTCAAACAGCACCACCAGCCAAGTTTGCGGATCAAAGGCCAGCTGATAAACAGCGCGTTCTGCCGCCACCCCTGCCCGCACTTCCAGACCGGGAAGCTGACAGTAGGGCGCTTGCAGCACGTCCTGCACTTGGACTTTAGGTTCGCGCTCCGAAATCGTCAGAAATGTGGCTAGCTGGTCGCGGGAGATCTTGGCTTGCGGGTTAAGATCTCCCGCGCAGCTTTCAGGACGGCTAGAGCGCTGCGCCGCAATGGTTTCCTGAATGTCGGTGCTGAGTCCGGCAATCACAGCAACCGCTCCGCCCAGCAAAAATAGCCGCATCCCAATCTGGCGCTGCGGACTAGGTCGTTTCATTGCGACCTCCTGTTTTAAGCGGCTTGACGCGCGACTTGCGCTGTCCGCTCGGCACTAGCGAGGCCAAGCAAGAGATCACAAATAGTAGCCATGCGGCTCCGAGCAGTAAAGGACTCATAGTCTTCCTCCTAGCAATAGGCCAATCATCAGTGAAAACAGGCGATAGCCCCAGATAAAGCCAGTTTGGGGCACAAGCGTTGAGCGGTAGATGGCGATGGCGGCAGGAGCTAGCATCACTAGCAGGCTGGGCACCCAGAGCATGGGGTAGCTGGCCACGAGCAGATCGAGTCCGACCCGCAGCATTGCTGCCCCCAGCACCAAAATTGCGGCCTCTTGGAACGTAAAAACTTCGGTTGCTTGCCGCTCCAATACCCGCCGCCCTGAGGCACGTCGCCCAGCTGCCCGCCTCGGCCTTTGATCTAGCAGAAGACCCAACGGCGAGAGCAAAAAGCTGCTAACCCGACCCAGCAGCGTCAGCAATCCCCAAGTCCCCTGCCAGACGGCTCCGGTACTCGCCAGCATCAGGTGGTTACCGTGATTGCGGTGGGCGTGACTGCGGTGGGCGCGTCTTTCGGCGGGCGGTAGCTGAACGGCGCGTGAGGTCAAGACGAGCGTTCCGGCAGCGTCGGCAACATGCGGCACTGCTGCGGTTTCGCAAACGGCGTTGGCAGACTCAATCTGCTCAGACAGCGTGATTAGCTCTAAAATAACGGCCTCTTGCTGAGTCGAAAGCTGATTAATCTGATGCGCTTTCTCGGCCAGCATTTGACGGGTAAGGGCCTGCGGCGGCTGAACCGGTCTAGCAAATCGCGTTTGACGCTGCATCGCTCGGTTTAAATCAAGGCGCGCAGTGCGCGGCGGCGTATCTGTGTTGGGCTGATCTGGTCTTTGAGATGGTCTTTGAGATGGTCTTTGAGATGGTCTTTGAGATGAATAATTGTCGTTAACATCTGCGATCGGAAAGCATTCAACCGAACGCCTTTTGGAAGTTGAACTACCTGGATCAGCAGCCTGCCGCTCAGGTTTGGAGGCAATTCTGGGAGAGATGGTAGGAGAAATTGTGGGGATAACGGCAGACGGAGCAGCGGAACTGGCTGGATCGAGCAGACTGGCTGAACTGTCTGCTCGAATCGCCCGAAGTTCGGCTTCAATCGCCTTCATTTCGGCTTGCGATGGTCTCATAGCGCTTCCTCTGTTCGAGATAAGGGACGGCATAAGGAATGGTGACGTAGGCTAATGCGGTATTTTTAGTACGTTTGTACCGTTTGCTGACCTTAATCTACCACAAACAGTTCAAATGTACTAGTTAAATCACAAGTTTTTTGAGCCAGCGCTGAAATAGCTCAGGTCTCACTCAGAATTAACTCAGAATTAACTCAGTCCGGCTATCTGGAGTATGGCCTTGAGCTGTTCGAGATCAACCCAAATATCGGCGAGGCGGGGATTGGGATAAAGCAGCTGGGTTAGATAGTATCCAACGGGCGTTTGACCCAGCAAATAGTAGTACTCTAGCTGTACTAAATTGGCGATCAGCCAGTAGCAGGGATAGACAAAATCGGGCGGGAATAGCTCAATCACTTTGGTTCCGGGCTGGCAGAACACCAGATTGGTCAAGCCACCACCGTGGGGCGCAATCACGGCCTCAGCCTGTGCCAGCAAGTTGGCTTGCTGCTGCACCGAGAGCGATTCTAGCAGCACAGTCTGAAATCCTAGCGGCTCTAGAATTGCCAAAACGGCGGCTTCGTTGATCAGGCTGCGGCTGGCCTCTCGGCGGCTGATGTAGAGCCGCAGGTGGGCGGGTTGAGCGTCACTGAGCAGCAGGCGACGCAGAAACTGACAGCTCCAGCTTGGCATCCAGGCTGGATGTCCGGCGCTCGCTACAATGAGTTCGCTGGCCTGCAAATGCGGCTGATGCGGCAAAATCTTGCTGAGCGGAACGCCGAGCAGTTCGAGAGTTTGCTGCTGAAACGGCTGGCTGTGACTGACTCGAATCGCGTCAACATGGTTCCAGTCCAGCCCGCTGCGGCGAAGCAGCTCAATCTGCGGCAGCAGTTCAAACATCCAGTGAAAATAGTTATCGTCACTCAGCGCCGCCAGCGCCACCACGCGCCCCTGAATTTGCTCTGGCTCTGGCAGCCAGCGTGATTGGGCGGAATGCGGCTTCTGAGGTGAGCCGGGGCAGAGCAGCGGAAACTCAACTGATAGATCGCTCAACAGCTGATGATTTGCAAACACCGCTCGGCTACTCAAGTCGGCGGCAGTCCAGATCCGACCTTGCGGAATCTGCGCCACAAAAGCTGCCGGCAGCGCTACCTGCCGTCCGAATCGAAAGCTAAAGTGAATCTGCTCCTCCAGCGTTTGCGGAGGCTTGAGATGAATGACGCTGGCGGGTTCGAGCGACCAATAGCAATCGGGCGGTACGGCCATCTGCGTCTCGCAGCATCCAGTCGGCGGTGGCTGGCTCAGCGGCAGTTCTGGCGTGGGGTTTGAGGGTTGGTTCGTCAGCTTGCTGCCGACCCGCTCGGCTCCGTCCGGCTGGCCAATTGTGGCGAGGAGTTCTGCACGGCGTGGGCTGGCAGATTGTAGGGCTGAGACAAACTCTGGCGCTGCCGCTAGCGCGCTTTGAAAGCAAGTCAGCGCCGCCGCCAACTCTCCTAGCCTGAGCCGCGCAAACCCCAAATCTGCCTGAATCCAGTCTGACTGAATCCAGTCAGACTGCTCAGCCGCGACTTCAAAAGCCTCTGCCGCCGCCTGCCACTGCTGAAGCTGCCCCCAGCAGAGTCCGAGACGGTATACGGTCTGCCAGTTTGGCGCAGATGCGCTGGCCTTTTGGTAAGCTGCGACCGCTGGGATAAATTCCCCTAGCCGCTGCCAGACTTCGGCCTGCTGTTGGTGGGGATCTGCCCATGCGGGACTGAGATCAATGGCTTGCTGCCATGCCCCAATTGCCTCCTCCAGTCGTCCCTGTAGCGCTACTGCCTGCCCTAACCTCAACCACAGCTCGGCTTGCTCTGGCTCCGCAGCAATCTCTAACGCCTGCTGATAGAGCGCTTCAGCTAGGTCGGGGCGGACTGAGAGCTGCTGTTTGGCCTGGGTTTTCAGCAGATGCAGCAGCTCTGTCAGCTCTGCCACATCGTTGAGCTGGATCATGCCGGAGAGCCAAACGGCCTGAGCCGCATCAATATTTTCGGCCAGCAGATGCAGCAAGCCCAGATGCCAATAGTTTGACAACAGCTGCGGCTGAGTCGCAATGGCCTGCTCATAGTCTGCTGCCGTCTTGAGATTCGCCATAGACGAGATGCTCTGAGTCACAGTCGCGTTGGCCAGTATTGCTTAGCTAGATGGTAAATCATCCTCTGAACTTTAAGCTCAAGGGCGTTGCTCAATTGAAGTACGAATCTAGCTGAGCTGCAAGTTTCTTCGCCCCCAGTCGAAGATTCAGCAAGGCCCCTCTCTCAAGATTTTGGAACGGTTTTGGAAACGGCAAAGGTAATATACAGTTTCAATCAAGATTCAAACTGGCGGAGATTACAGCTAATTCGGTCGCATACGCCTACTTCCTGGGCAGCTGCGTCGAGATCGAGCTGTGGAGATTGCCCTGACCGCTGACTGTCAGGCTGCTGGCGAAGCTTCCGTGAGGCAACTCCGCCAACTTCGAGGAGACTTATCGCAGCAAGACGCTCATAAATTTACCTTGCGCGAACGGTGCGGGAACCAACAGCGAGAATTGGCCTCGATCGGTAATCATCTGCCTGACATACATTTCACTGATGATGTGGTTGACCTGCTCACGGGTTCCGACAATCCAAATCTGCGCCTGCTCGCCAAGCGGCTCTCTCAGACGTTCGTTGAACTCTGTAGACATGATATTTGCCTCGTATTTTTGGGTATGGGTTTGAAAGCCTAAGGCGTTGAGTCACCTGACCACATGCGTGAACGAAGCGAGCGCGATGTAAAATCGACTCAGCCTTGCTTCCCGCGTGAACGGGGAGTCGGGTTAGCTGGCTAGTCGTGTGCAACCACTTCTAGTCAGCGACGCCTTAAGCTTTTGCGTGTCCTGACCGCTACACGCGATCAGTTGGAAAATCATAAGCTGAAACTCGGCTTTGCACAAGTGGGGATGTGAGAAATTTTACGTTTGGTGAGATTGGGCTAGGCAGACAGCTCATCTAAAGAATTGCTGAAGCTTGTCCGCCCAAATGGATATGAGGGCTAATATGCGGATAGTTGTCCGTCTAAATACCTGATTTGGGCAGATATGCGGATAGTTGTCCGTCTAAATCACTCTAGCGGGGAGATAGTTGGACGCTGTCCGCCTAAATCGCCTCTAGGGGGTAGATAGGCAGACGTTGTCCATCTACATAATAGTTATGCCACACGTCTTCGATGCAAGGATGAGAGCAAAATTTTATCTGTTAGTTTTCAGAATTAAGTAAGGATGAAATTATCTGTTAGATAGTACTTTGAGGTTGCTGAGCAGAAAATCTATAATTGAGAGTGCAGCAGTAATATGATTGCATGACAGCAGATTCCACCAATAGTTAAGCTTGCGGGGAGCAATAGGCTATCGACTTTCTATAAAAACACGCTTTGGGAACTTTTATGGAGTTTGATCTGCGAAAGGCGATTAACGCAATCTCAGATGTCGTTCAGAATCGGCCAACCCCACTTCGCGAATTCGACCAGATATACATGAAGGTCGCCGATATGGTGATCCAAGCGGAGTACGTAGCTCGTGTTTTTGATAATAAGGATGTTGTATTTGTTGGGGACGGTGATGGAATTGCCCTGTCTGCTGCTCATTTGAAAGCTCAAAAGGTCATCAATTATGGCCCGCAATCAATTACTTTGCTTGATTTTGATGAACGGATTGTCAATTCCGTGCGGCGCTTTGGTGAAAAGCTTAGCCCTCACATCAACATTTCATCATATCTTTACAATGTGGCAGATGCACTGCCTCCAGAACATTTTGGTGTGTACGACGGGTTTCACATCAATCCGCCCTGGGGGGCAAGTAACGATGGGGAAAGTGTTATCGCCTTTTTTGAGCGTGGTAGTCAGGCAACGAAGGAGAAGAGTTTAGGGATTGTCGTAATAGCAGATGACCCTGATCTACCGTGGACTCAAGGAGTTTTACGAGATACGCAGCGTCGTGCCCTTGAACTCGGATACGTAGTAGCTGAGATGCTGCCACAGTTGCACCTTTATCATCTCGACGATGCACCTGATCTACGGTCATGTTCGTGCCTATTTCGTCGTATTGATCCTAGTTGCATGCAGACTGTATCGGAGCCTCTTGAGTCGGCGCGGCTCGAAAATTTTTACGGCAAAAGTTCCCCGTTACGCTTTCGATACGTACGTGAGCGGACAACACTCAACACCGACAGAGAATCAGACCTTCTTTATACACTTGAAAAACTTGAGGTGGACAATGGATGACCAGATAAAGCAAGCGGGACTTATTTTTATGAAAGTTGGTCTGCATGCACAAGAGAGTATCGAAGATATTGTCGAGCGAAAGCAACGCGAATTTGAAGAGGCAGGCTCTATTTTTTGGGGCTATGGCGGTAATACTTGCCATCCACTCACTATGGTTCAACCCTTTGCAAAAGAGGTAGGAAAAAGTGGCAATCAAATTCTCATCGTTATGCAGAAGATGAACTCTAAACATGCCGCTCCGCCAGAAATTGCTAAAGAGTACTCAGACGATGGTGTAAACTGGCAACCCATTCCCAAGGGTATAGAAGTTCGTGGGTCACGTTATGCACTAGTTCTAGATAAGCTTCGGGTCGAAGAATTTGACTTGGATCTGGGTGAACTACAGGTTGGAATTGGACCTAGCCGTGGACGCAAAGCTGACCAATATTTAGTCGGTCAGGCGGACAAAGGGTGCTTTCTTTACACGCCTCGGGACTTACCCATAACACAGGAGGAGCAGCCATTAAAGCGTATCGGACTGGTTGCCAACGTTAAAGCACCTTATGCAGTGTTCCTCAAAAATTAACCAGATTTTGTGTATAGTAAGTCCCCTGTCACAGCACGCAGATGATTGATATACGAAGCTAGCGCCTCTTTCACTGACTCATAACTTGCAGGCATAGTTACGCCAAATGCAATGTTCAATGCTTTATCGACATCAGGCTTCGATCTCACGCACTCTTGGACGTGAGTAAATTGATCCTTGACTAAGTATGAGAACAGCACTTCCATCGATATCACACGACCCGCCAGTGCATTGGCGAGGTGGGTAACAGATTCATGGGAACAAAGCGCTGCTAGCGATCGCTTATCGCCTGTAATAATAAGTGCATCTCTAGCAGTAGCACCTACTGCAAGCAGTAAGGCTTCTCCGGTGTCGATATTTTGTACCGCACTCACTGCATCCAGTAGATCTGGTTCCGCCGATCTAGCATCCAGGGGTTTAGCGATTTTGAGGAATGATTCTAGCCTAGAGTAACTCTCTTCATCCTCACAAAGAAGCAAGCGATTTTTGGCAGGAAGGAGGACGTATTTTGCAGTAGCAAGCACCCGTACATCGGTAATTGTGAAATCGAATCGAGCTATGACCTCATCAAGTAGCCCATAACGTGCAAGTTTAAGTAAGGCATCGTTATCAAGCAGAAGCAGCCGATCCATGAATGACCTCACTCAAGGTTCGACCCAGTAACTCTACCAAGGAATTCTAGGGTTTCCATCGGCAAGGTTTCAGGGTTGATCTGACCCCACATCGCTTCATTAATAATTACTGGTGCGGGTGGATGCTCACCTTGCAACACCTTTGCGGCTGCAATACCCATTTCCCATTTCCCGGACTGATTCGCAAAGTTCAACACAATGTGTCCAGGATCGATGTGTTGGTTCTTGCCAAATCTAAACGCTGAATCAGCTAGTTCTCTGAAATTAATGTGACTATCTGAGGGAATATAAGTCGCATCAGGTCTAGCGTTTAATAGCTCGATCGCAAACGCATCAGCCGTACGCTCGTCCAAGTCGGCATCCTTCAGAGCATAGGAGTCCTCACTAAGTTCCTCATCAATCAATATTTCATTGGGAGCCACATGCCCCAGAGCCAGATGAGCGACTTCATGAGCCAAAATAAAGAGTTGCCATGCCCAGAGAGGAGAGGCTTTTGACAAAATGATGACGGGGCGGCTGTCTGTATGAATCACCATGCCATCCATTTTCGCTACACCGATGCCAAGTTCAGCCAGATAAATCACAGGCACGCCATGCGACCAGCAAAACAGGAGTAAATTTCTCAGCCCTAGCCAGTTACCCGGAAAGGAGGTCAGCACCTCTTGACGAAGAGCATTAGCAGTGCTAACAAATGGAATAAATCCAACACCACAAGCCGATGCAACCGATTCCGCAACGCTAACTGCAATTGCTGTAGATGCTGTCAGGTTCTTCGCCTTGTTTGGAATTGAACGCTTGTATTTCACGTCACGTCGCCGAAGCGATTCGACTCGTGGACTTGCATCAAAAAGAGGACTAGTACGAAGACCCAGCCGCTTTGCGAGAATCGCCGCAATTTCTAACGATGCCGAGGTATCTGATAAAACTTCCGGTGTCACCCATTCGGGGAGCAGCACATTTTGTATGCTGCGCGGGAAGCCAGCAGATTCCAGGGAACCAAAAATCCTGTCGATCTGATGATTAGATGTGTCTGCGTGAATCTCCTGCTGTGTCATCTACTTTTCGGTTTAACCCTTTCAGACACTTAACCACTGCAAGCAACGCTTTTCCGCCTGCCTCTGTTCCGTCCCATACATCAATAATAGCGTCTCGCAGCAGCTCATCATATCTGTGACCAGCTTTACCATCTGTAACAGATAGCACATCATAGAAATTGCATAGCTTATTGAATGACTGGCTGATGCGCTGACGCTTCCCATCGGATCGTCGCATACGCGAAACAGTTGGCTGACTCACAGAGGATAGTCGAGCGATTTCGCTTGAAGAGCGGCTATCAGCTCTTAGGCAGGATAGTAATTGTTGAACCACTAACTGAGTTTGGTCATTTGTCATACTATTCATTATGTCATTCGACAATTACTAATGAATAGCATAATGATATAATCCTAGTCACTGGGATATGGACACGATCATGAAAAAAATTCCCCCGACATTCTGCTGGACCAAAATGGGAGCCGAAGCTGGCGAAGAGTTGGCGGCAATTATCCGCAGGAAGGAGTGGGAACGCCAATTAGGTGGTGGATACTTCTTCTGGGGAATTGGTCAGTCCCTCGGTGAAAATGCTAAAGTTGTAGCTCCTGAAATAACTTCTTTACATGTGATTTTTTCACCAATGCCCAGCAAACCTAAGCTAATTGATGTGGCACCGAATGATGTGGTTATATGGAACGCCTGGATTGATGCACAAGGCGTAGTAAGAAGATTACCAATTCATTGCTTCATCACAAGCCGCGCATTTTTACCCTCTGGTAGGAAAAAAGAAAGTCATTACGCTTTGGTGTGTTTCTCCGATCAGGAATTGGATAAACAGAGTAATGAAATCTTTATATTTCCAAACCACCTTCGCAATGTAGCAACCAATAAACCTCTTGGGGCATCACAGGTGACAGCCATTGTGCGTGCCCTAAATCTGAAGGATAAGACATCTGATACCAAACACTATTCTGTTAGTTTTACTGCTGAACTTCGTTCACCCTACTGTGTACAACTAGCCCAACCATTATTACTAGATGTAGAGGAACTTATTGAAATTAAGGAAATCACAAATTCGGGTGATATTGGATTGTGGAATGCTCTGGTTAAATCTATCCGTTCTCGCATGACAGAGCAGATAAATTGGGTGCAATGCACATTAGACTTTTTTGATGAAGATGACTTATCGTTCACTGATAGCCTGAGTCTGCTTCAGCACTCTGAGTATAGCAATGTGTAGAACTTTGCTCAGAGTAAACGTGTCATTTTTTTAAATTATTAAGTACCAGTTAGAACTTTGCGGAGATTTTAAGCTTGAAGGAATCTTCAAGGAGAAGATTAAATATTGGAGATTCAGGGAGTAATCGATGAGGTTAAGGCATAACAAATCGTTGCAGCGGCGAAATGGAGATGATCGGTGAGATTCCAAAGTTACTAGCCGCCGCTGAACTCAATCGTTATCCAGCTTGATTTTAATGTGAGGACAGTATTTTGAATTTTCCGGTGAGTGCCGCTTAAATCCTTGTAGAAAGACAAGCACTCTTAAGTTCAATCGTCAAACTTTGAGGATTTTTCCGATGAAACAAGTCTGGGATGCTAAGACCTATGCCAATAACGCTCGCTTCGTTTCCGATTTAGGTATGCCTGCTGTTGAATGGCTTAATCCTAGAACAGGGCTATTTCATTCCAATTGTGAAACTGATATGGTAGTTAGGCCATCTCTCAAACCCTGACCTCGATGCCTCAACTTGCTATCGTCGAAGCCTTTGCCGACCTCTGTGATACTCGTCGCACAG
>JAESFP010000090.1_pt1 | contig 121982 bp, 112 predicted proteins | sample 9266181 | NCBI WGS metagenome assembly JAESFP01 (sample SAMN14502547, study PRJNA617102) | algae metagenome | isolation source: Pegethrix bostrychoides GSE-TBD4-15B and co-occurring heterotrophs from... | place: USA: Grand Staircase-escalante National Monument, Utah | collected 2006-08-15 | reverse complement strand
AGCGTTAGCTCAGGGCTGGAAAGACGACCCAGAGACCTTACCTATCCTCAAAACCCGCGCTCAAAGTGATGATAATTCAGGTGTGCGTTATGCGGCATTGCAAGCGTTAGCTCAGGGCTGGAAAGACGACCCAGAGACCTTACCTATCCTCAAAACCCGCGCTCAAAGTGATGATCATTTCTTTGTGCGTAGTGCGGCATTGCAAGAGTTAGCTCGGGGCTGGAAAGATGACCCAGAGACCTTACCTATCCTCAAAACCCGTGCTCAAAGTGATGATCATTTCTTTGTGCGTAGTGCGGCATTGCAAGAGTTAGCTCGGGGCTGGAAAGACTTACCTGAAATGTTTGAGTTTCTGTACGATTGTGCTCTACACGATCCCTTTGAGCGTAAACAAGATCGAGAAGAAAATCCTCGTCAAACTGCGCTACAAGCGCTCCTCAGAAACTATCCTGACCAGCCTCAAACGCTAGAGCTAGTAAATGATCGTGCCAACCATGATCCTGACGAACAAGTGCGAGAATTTGCAACGCAGAAACTAGCAAAACTGAGACAACCAGAGTGACGCAATCCGACCCATATCGCGTACCCGAAGATTTCATCCGTAGGTGAAAAGTCAAACTTTGATGACAGTTTTACACTCCAGGCTTGCATACCCCATCCTTTTGCTCTATGCTTTTCAAGCTGGCACTCACAACGCCAGTAAAACCTGGGCTTGAGGCGAGGTCGCTGACTAGACGTGCTTGCGACACGACTAGCCAGCTAACCCAAGCGTCCGTATACGCGGAGGGCTGGGCTGTGCTCATCTTAATCGATCGCACACCTTGTTCATGAATGTGGTTTGGGAAACCGCAGCCTCAAGTCCTTTAACCATACCCAATATGAGGCAAAACCCATGTCCACAGAGTTCAACGAACGTCTGAGCGATTCGCTTGGCCATCAGGCACAGATCTGGATCGTCGGAACCCGCGAACAAGTCAACCACATCATCAGCGAGATGTACGTCAAGCAGATGATTACTGATCGAGGGCAATTCTCGCTGTTGGTTCCTGCACCCTTTGCTCAGGGCAAATACATGAGCGTCCTGCTGCGATAGCCCAATCGCTCAACCACCAACCGCAGTTTGCAGAAACTGAAGGATCGCCAACCCCAGTCAGCAATAGACCATGACATCCATTGACTGAGCGCTGGCGATCTTCTCTGCTACTAAATTATTCCGCAGCAACAGCCACTCTCTGCCGAGTGGTTGCCCTCCAACCCTAAGTGTAGAATAACTAAATTAATGTGCTTTATACAACAAGAGTTTCAGTGTTCACATTGAAATTGCATCATCTCACAGCAGGATTGTGAGCGATTACAATCTCATTGCAACAGCTACAGCAAGATTATGAGAGCTGATAATCGCTTTGGGGGTGATCGCAATGGCATTGTGAGAGATAACAGTGCTTCTTTGGGGTCTGACTATTCGATCGATGGCTCATCTACGGGCGAAGCTTTACTCGTAGCCATTTGCTCGATCAGGTTTGCAAGTAGACTGCTTTTACCAATGCCCCCTGGACTTAACGACCCCATTGTTAGGTATTGTTCTCATCCAAAAACTCCTCAGTCTGTTTTGGATACTTCCGAACAAGCCACTTAAGAAGCTCAACTTGATCACTACCTTTCGCCCGTCTGACCTGTGCTAAAAGTTTCAAGTTTGATGGTCTTTCCAGAGTTAAATTTGAGGCTCCTTCGTTGCACACAGAGCAAATTGCACGAAGATTTGATGGGTCGTCAGTGCCTCCTTGAGATTTATCTACTATGTGCCCAATATGCAATCGAGTTTTTCTCGTAAGGTCATAGGGATGCGGCTCTCCAGCTACAGCACCACACATCTGACAAGTAAATCCATTCCTATCGAGAACATATGCCCGTGTTTCCTTAGATATTGCTCTTTCAAAAGCGGGAATTGGCTTAGGATCTTCGAGGATGTATTGACCAGGCTTTAAATCGCCCCTATCATTGTGGGTTTGAATTTGATATCCTTCTTCTGATCGCAGCTCCCTTACTCGTCTTGCCCATTCCGTAATACCTCCCGCCACTTCTCTAAGCTCATCAGAATCCATAACCCTTCCGATGTTATTTAGAAAGTGTTCTCTGAGTTTCGCTCTTGCGCCTCTCTTTTCTGACATGAGATAACCACTTAACTGGCAACTGTAAATATTTTCCTGTGAGTCAAGCAGTTATAAATCTCTCTTGCCACAGCTTGAGCAACGGGTGGAGGAAATGCATTACCCACTTGACGGTATGCAGGGGTTTTCTTGCCTGTGAAATGCCAATCATCGGGAAAGCCTTGTATCCTAGCAACCATTTCAACCGTTAGTTTGGGCATTCCCAAGAAGTCTTGATCAGGTGGCTCATTAGCTATGCCCATTCCATCTACCCCCAAGTTTGCCCAGGCTCGCTTAGCACGAGTAGGACCTAAATCGGGGCCGCCATGTTTTTTAGACCCCCCAACAATTGTGGGTGCAATATCATCAGCTTGTCGTTTCCATTTCTTAGCACCTCTCCATCCTCGTGATGCCATTTGATCATATAAAAGTGTCCCAACAGTTGCTGGATTTTGCCCATAAGACTTTGGCCATAAGAAATTTTCTGATAAATCTTTGCGCATCGCTATGATAACAACGCGAGGTCTAAGTTGTGACACCCCAAAATCAGAAGCATTTAATAATCTCCAATCAGCTACATATCCCATCTTTTCAAGCTGTCGTTTGAGATTACCTCGATAATCTTCGAAAACAGCATCTAAAAATCCTCGCACGTTTTCTAACATGACAGCACGAGGTCTGCATTCATCTACTAAACGCAAAGCTTCAGGGAAAAGGTCGCGCTCATCTTCTTTCCCCAACTGCTTTCCTGCTTTTGAAAATGGAGGACAAGGTACACCTCCAGCCAACAAATCAATTCCTTCAAATGGTTTACACTCAAAGTCTCTCAGATCGCCTTCTATGACATTCCACTGGGGTCTATTAAATCTAAGAGTGTTACAACAAGCTCCATCAATCTCTACAAGTGCTTGAGGCTCAAAGCCTACCTGCTCTAGCCCTAAGGCTTGACCACCAGCGCCAGCACAGATTTCTAAGCATGTTACTTGAGCCATCAGTTTTTCTCGCCGAATCCTTTACGAATATTACATGAATATGGCTCTATGGAGCGGATAAAAAGCTTCAAAACCTGCACGACCACAGAACCCAAATCTGGATCGTCGGCACCAGAGAACAGGTCAACCACACCATCAGCGAGATGTACGTCAAGCAAATCACCACCGACCGTAGCCAATTCTCTCCCCTGCTACCCGTCCCCTTTACCCCCGGCAAATACATGAGCGTCCTGCTGCATACAGAGCCAACTCTGCCAACATCGCTTGATAAACCTGCTGCAACGCTTCAGGAGTCGCATTAGAGCGTTTAGCAGATTGCCCAAGGATCAATTACGATTTGCCCACTACCACGGTGCAGCAATCACCTTAACACCAGCATGTCATACCGCATGAGGCCGAATCTTTGCCAGATCCTGCGCCTCGTCCTGTTGAGCATGATACAGATCCCACCGCAATTGCAGCGTCATCCAAAAATCAGCAGAAACCTCAAAAAACTTAGCTAATCTCAATGCAGTACTCGGTGTCATGCCCCGTTTTCCCTTAACGAGTTCATTCACTCGCTGATATGGAACATGAATAGCATCAGCCAGTTCACGTTGAGTTAATCCCATTGGAACCAAAAATTCCTCTAGCAGCATTTCCCCTGGATGGGTGGGGGGTCGATGGGTGGGCACTCTCATAGGGTCTTCCTGGTTGCTATCCGTGATAGTCCACAATTTCAACTTCATCCGGGCCTACATCCGTCCAGGCGAAACAGATTCGATACTGGTCGTTGATTCGTATACTGAACTGTCCTTTGCGATCACCTTGCAATCCTTCCAATCGATTTCCAGATGGAACTCGTAGCTCATCCAACGTAATCACGGAATCAAGTAAATCGAGCTTTCGACCTGCCCGCTTCCACAAAGAAGCTGGACAAATTTTTCGGGCTGACTGAGATGACTTACCATTAAAGATATCTTCTGTTCCAGAATTCTTAAATGACCGAATCATAAAGACATAATATCACGGCTCCCATGCTATCACACATCGCAAATTCATGAGCGTCCTGCTGCGATAGCGCAATCGCTCAATTCACTCAATCATCGACCGCAGTTCGCAGAGACTGAACGATCGCCAACCCCAGCCAGTCATAGACCATGACATCCATTGACTGAGCGCTGGCGATCTTCTCTGCTGCTAAATTATTCCGCAGCAACAGCCACTCTCTGCCGAGCAGGGCGTTTGCGATCAGATTTCTTTTTCAGGCCAATCGATTGTGCGTCATCGCTATCTGATCAGGAGTCGCATTAGAGCGTTTCGTACTGTAACTATCGATTCTTCAACAAGATCTATCGACCATCCACTTCATAAGCTGTGGCTGTGCTGCTGCAACTGTTGCTCAATACACCTCGTCATGACTGTCGATATCCACAAACACAGCTTTCTCAGCTTCCAGAAAGTAGAACAGCACCCTCTCATCGTAATCTACGCTAAAACTCCAAAAATCCTTGAGCTTGCCCGATAGTTTGTGTGTCTTCAAGCTCGGATCAAATGGATCTACAGTGAACTGTTCCAATTTTTGCCCAAATCTTACCTCTAGCTCTGTGTTGCCTTTAATACGCTTTTTGAAAGCACGTTTGAATGGAGAACTGAAACTGACTTCCACAAATCACTCCTCCATCAATTGTCTCAGCCTCTTGATATTGGAGGAAAATTTCAGTTCACCTTTTTGCTGTTCGACTTGCGCTGACTTGAAGTTGGCATATATTTCGTCACGCCGCTCCTCGCGAAGATATTGTTGCACCAACAGTTGAATCTCACGTTTTTCATCTGTGGAAAGACTTTTTATACTCTCGACCACATCACTAAAAGTCATCGGTTACAAGACCTCATCGTGCTTATCCAGTCAATCTAACATGCTGCTTGGTTACTAGAATTAAAGCTATCCCCAGTGCGGGGCAGGGCTGATTCATTTTCACCAGAGGATTTTTGAAAGGCTGATTACTTCGTTTTTGTAAAAGTAATATTTGAGCAGAGCCGAACCAGTTCCCAATGCTTTCAGATTTTCTCTCAAGACAACGAAGGCACAAGACAAAGCCCAAGCAGGCCATTTAGCCTCTGGCCTTGACCATTTTCTCAAAGTGACTCGCAGTTATGCACCAGGATTGTTTCATTGTTATGAGCTGGAGGGCTTACCTAGAACCAACAATGACTTGGAGCAGTTGTTTGGACGGTGGCGACATCACCAACGGCGTTGTACGGGGCGTAAAGTGGCTCCGGCTTCCTTGGTGGTGCGAGGTGCAGTGCAAATTGTGGCAGGGATTGCTACTCAACTGCATGCCTTCACGGCTTTAGATTTAGCAACAGTTTCTATTGGTGATTAGCAGTCGGTGCGGGCTGAGCTTGATCATCTCCAGCATCAGCGCAATCAACAACGGCAGTTCCGTCGTTCCCCAATTGCCTACCTGGCTAATCTAGAGCAGAAGTTTCTCCAGCTACCTTTGCCGCCCTGGAAAAAAGGGATCTGATCTGGTGGAGTGGCCTAATGCCAAGCGTCCGGAGGAGCGTCCGCATCCGGCCAGCCAGCCATAGTGCCAGCCACAGTGCCAGCCACAGTGATAAACCTCCAACTCTGCGGCTGGGGAACTTGCTAGGATATGAAAGCTACAGCTACCGGCTTCTGTATGAACATTTTGACGAAACTGCTGCCCCATCAGCCGCCCCGCATTAGCCGTAAGCGCGGCATTGAGCTGAAGTCGCCGCCAGAGCTAGAAATTATGCGACATGCCTCTAGGATTGTCGCCACTGTTTTAAAGGAAATCTCAGAGCAGGTGCAGCCGGGAATGACGACGGCGGATCTAGATGCGCTGGCCGAACAGCGGATTCGGGAGATGGGCGCCACGCCGAGCTTCAAAAACTACCACGGCTTTCCGGCTTCGATCTGCGCCAGCCTCAACGACGAAGTGGTGCATGGCATCCCTAGCCGCAAAAAGGTGATTCGGCGCGGCGACCTGTTGAAGGTGGATACAGGAGCCTACTACGAAGGGTTCCACGGCGATTCCTGCATCACGATTGCGGTGGGCGAGGTGACTCTAGCAGCGGCAAAGCTGATGCGGGTAGCGGAGGAGGCCCTCTACAAAGGCATCGAGCAGGTGAAGGCAGGCCGAATGCTGCTGGATATTGCCGCCGCTGTCCAGGATCACACCGAGGCGAACGGCTTTAAAATCGTCGAAGAGTTTACCGGGCATGGCGTGGGGCGCAATCTGCACGAAGAACCCGCCGTGTTCAACTTCCGCACCCACGAACTGCCAAACGTGCGCCTCAAAGCCGGGATGACACTGGCAATTGAGCCAATTTTGAATGCAGGCAGTCGGCTGACCCGGACGCTATCGGATCGTTGGACGGTCGTGACGGTGGATCGAGCGCTGTCGGCGCAGTTTGAGCATACGGTGCTGGTCACGGAAGATGGCTACGAGATTTTGACCGACCGTTCGCGGCTGTAGCCCCGGTTGCTGTAGCCCTAGTTTATTGTTATACAGCCACGCAAGCTACTGACAGATGCCCAGATGAACTTCCTTGCGGTTTCGAGTTCATCGCATCATATCTTCCCACCAACCTAGTAAAGGATGGTGGCGGTGTGGGATGTAGCGTCCTCTCATTTGTATAGCGGTAAGCACAGATCGTAAAGTAGCAGAGGAAACATTCGCTGCCTCTGACCAATGCTTGATTATTGCTAAAGTTGATAGAATTTGCAGGTTGGGTGCTTCCCGTTGGAAAAAAGAAGTTGCTTTCTTATCATCGGTAGCAATCGCCCACTCTCGGTGAACCGCAATTGCACAGGTTGCTGATTCACCATCATCTCCCAACTCAAAAACATAGTTTACAAAGGTTTCTTCCTCACTCTCAGAATTAAAATCTATAACTGCAAGTAGCCCCTTTTCCATAGCTGCTTCAAATTGATTTGTATCCTCGTTACTCTCGTCTGCTAAGCGTTGGAGAGTCAGCAATTCTCTTTCTCTAACGACTTCAGTAACTACAACTTGAGCTGGTAAGCACTGTATAATCTCGATCAAGTGCTCAGAAGCACAAAAGTTCAAGACACAACAGGCATCAAGAACTACATGGGAGTGTTTGATTTCCATAATTCGTCTCCCAATCTCTTACGCCTGACGCAAATCTAGATAAGCAGATTCTTCCAGCATCCCGCTGGAATGTTCACATAATGTTTCTGCTATACGTCGAGCTTCTAACCGATCAACACCAAGGAAATCTGCAAAGCGTCCTTCAGTGATAAGCCCTTGCTCCAAAGCTTCAATAGCAAGGTGTTGATAGTGGATAGGGAGTATGTCAGCCCGATGCTCGATCTCTTCTAAACCTAGTTCTTGCTGTACTTTTCTAACCTTTAATCCTCGATCACGCAGACGATCCCAAGTTCCTGACGGAAGAAGTTCCATATCTTCTAACCGATAAACAAGGGCTTCTATAGACACCCCATAATAATGAGCAAGAGTAAACAAATTAGTTGGAGTAAACTTACCATGAGTTCGATACATATCGTTAAATCGACTCAGCAAGCCACTTGTGGGCATTAGAAAATACTTGGGAAAAGCTTCGGCTAATCGCTCACTCTCTGGAATTCTTTTGTATTGTCCCTCAAAATCTACAACGGGCTTTCGTCTATGCGCAAGAAAATGGAGATAGCCATGAGCCATAGACCAACGCCGCCGTTCTTCGTAATGACTCAGGTTTATTGCTATACAGCCACCGAGCTGTTCATCATAGCTGTAAATTTCTGAATATTTTGCTGGCATATTTAGGTAGAACACCCTAATCCCTACACTTTGCTCCAAGATGTCTCGAAGCATTGGGATTGGGCCATCTCCTAGTCCAAGCCGTTGACGCTCTGAGATCGCAATGCTCTCCGCCGCCGCTTCTAACGGCATACTGCTCACGCTATATTCCTGAGGATAGTTACGAGCAATTGGAGCATCCATTATCTTCTCAAGCTCCAAGTAGTTGCGGCACAGTTCCTCAAAGCGCTGGATAACTGGGCTTATTTGTACTTCTTCCTGTTCATTTCGTTGATAAGCAGCGCGAAACTGAACCTCAAATGGCTCAGTAACAGGAGTAGAGCGAACGAAATCGCTGATAGCTCGTCCGTAAGCACGAGCTAATTTGATTAACTCATTCGGCTTGAGACGCCGCTCTCCCTTTTCAATGGCAACAATGGTAGTTCGTGCAGCGTCGATGACCTTAGCCGCATCAGCTTGGGTCATCCCACTCTTCTTCCGCGCTTGTTGTAGAAGCTCTCCCAATTTTTGTAAATCAATATTGTCAAGAATGTTGACAGCCATAGCATTTCCCTTTCACTCTTACTGGATAGCAGGCTGGAAATCTTGCGATACTTGCTGAATACTTACCTGATTCAAGAAAGCTCCTGAAATTTGGGATTCTACAGTATCCCATTCAGAAACATAGGTTTGATAGAGCCGAATTAAGCATTTTCTCATTTCAAGAGATGTTAAGCCTTCTACTTTATGAGTCCTATCTACGATGTCGTCAAGTTCAGGGAATCTCTTAGTCAAAGACTCCCATTGGGTAGCAGCATTTTCTGAATATTTCAGCAATCCCTTAAGTGTAGAAACTTGCGCAAGCATATGCTGGAGATATAACCTAATATCACCTACTGGACGAGTAGCATGAGACACGATGTAATGGGTTTGGTCTTTTACTTGTGAGGCTGCAAGTGCTTGTTTTCTTAATATACAAGATGAGCAGTAGCCACATTGGATAGGCTGCTTACGATGTGGGCTATCACATGAAATAGTCAAAGAAGGTAATTCATACTTCGCATCTTCTGCCAATTGCTGGCACATTTCAGCTTTTGTCCAAAAAAGGAAGGGATTCCTAACTCTAAATTCCTCTCCTATGAGCTCTGATATCAGATTGCTAACCCCAAGAAGGGTCAAAGGATGAACTGATCGAGAATGATCCAGACCAACAGCAGATTTTCGATAGGGAAGATTGATTGCACCAATGCCATTCTCGTATAAGTGTAAAACCCGCCGTCCCATCAGATATGCACAAGCTGAACCAAGTAACGTGAACACAATACCCCTTGCGCGAGAAATTTTGTTTTTCGTATGCAAATTGCTCTCAGAAAAACGGATTGGTGCTCTGCATAGGTTTAACCGATTAGGAAAAGATGGTTGAAGCGCTTGAAAGACCTGCTCTTGACGGGCGTAGGCGTTATCATTGCTTCCTGTCCCAAATAGCAAAAAGATATTTCGGGGTTTTCCTTAAGACGAGTGTAAAGTCCAGCTAGAGCATCAAGGCCACCACTCCAAAGTGCTACTTCATCTACATAGGGAGCAGCAGACGAAAGTAGAGGCTGTTGCTCAACAGCACGTCCCAAATCGACTCTTTTTGCAAATTCAAACACCCATCTGCTGCCGGTCGCCCATTCTAGAAGATTAGAGAGCTTATCTTGTAGAGGGGTTTGATTTAGAATTTCTGGATGACGAGCTGGAAGAACAACATGAATCCGAGCTTGATGCTGTCTTAGGCTTTGAAAGGTCAAGCGATCAGCTGCATGAATAGCAATAGCCAGATCAATGAGATCAGCAATTATGGAGGGAAATTCTTTTTGTACTCGATAATTAAATGCGCTATCGTCTACAGCAACTTTCACATTACTTTCTCGATTTCTAGAATGATCAAGTAGGCGAACAGATCCACCACCACTCATCACCAGCTCGAAAAGCAAGGTAAATTCAGAATCTTGTACATCTTGTCTTTTCATTTTGCTTAAACTGCCAGAAGGTCTTCGTTTAAATCAATTGCTTTTCGAGAAGGGCGTCGGGGCAGAGATAGTTTGGCTACACTTTGATTCCTGATAGCATTTTGAGCAAATTTTTGAATCCCAGAATCTACACTTGATTGCATGGCTTCAATTCGTCTTTCGAGGGTTCTTTGAATAACACCTGCATGATGTTCTGAGGTCAATGGAATTCGTTCTTTAAATTCTGATTCATAAACCTCATGAATATACCGCCCATAAATAGCCTCTGAAAGATGAGTCATATCTACTTCTCGCCCATTTCTAAGATCGTTGAGCAAGCCTTTGCCTGCCCGTAAAGTCAGTTCTTTCAAATCCGGACGCCCATCCGCTTTCTGAGCTAGAACCTCGAATTCCATACTGAGTCTGGCAAAGTCACCTTCTCTAGCTTCTTCAAGATGGTTACTTATTTGTGCAACGCTATCTGCCATTGCTTGTGAGAGAACAATGGGGAGATCACCTTTAGCTTGAATGTCTTGTTTGAGCTTCTCTAACAGCGCCCGCGCACATTCATCACTGGTTGCAGTGCCTTCGCAAAGCCACTTGTACGGTTTTTGATAAAGTCGTCTCAATCTGCTATGGATAATATCCCCATCTGGCATGGCAACCTCCGCTTATCGGAGTTTTTAATACCTCAACGTTAATCCATGACTCTGACATTGTCAACTGCTTTGCGGTCTAAAGTGAGAAAATGTCAGAATGATGGCGTCCGTGAACGCCTGAACAGCTTATCTGGAGGGGGTTTAAGGCTCAGAAGTATGCTCAGTCACAATAAAGCTACGTCTCAAGCGTGGGTTAAGCTGCATAACAACAACACGCTGGAGCGGACGGGTCAAATCCCCTTACTGAGATGCTAAGTTAATCTGCCGCCGCTCAGCTAAGCCGTTGGGCAGCCAAAGCAATCGCCAGCGGAAAAATGCGGTGTTCCTGCACCTGAATTCGCTGATGCAGAGTTGCGGGCGTGTCGTCGGGCAGCACCGGCACTGCCGCCTGAATAATAATTGGGCCGCTGTCTACGGCTAGCTCCACATAATGCACCGTACAGCCCGTAATTTTCACGCCAGACTGCAAGGCTTGCTCAACGGCATTGGCTCCCGGAAAGCTGGGTAATAAGCTAGGGTGAATGTTCAAAATCCGGCGCGGAAAAGCGTCAATGAGCTCCTGGGTGACAATCCGCATCCAGCCTGCCATGATCACCCAGTCAGCCTGATGGGTTGCGAGCGTCTTGACAATCGCCTGATCCAGCGCTTCTCGGCTGGCAAACTCGCGGTGGTTCAGCAGCACTTTGGCCAGTCCTAGCCGCTCGGCGCGTTCAGCCACCTTGGCAGTTGGGTTATTGTAGATCACCACCTGGATTTGGGCGTTGAGCTGGCCTGCCTGGATCGCTTTGGCGATTACCTCAACGTTGCTACCGCTGCCAGAAGCCAGAAGCCCCAGCTTGATCGGCGTCGAGCTGGGAATTGGAACCTGATCTGGAACGACCAGACTGGGAGTTAAACCTGCCTCTATCATTGCCAGAAATCACCCAATGCGAAAAGATCCTCCTTATCATGCCACCCTCGCTCAATCCCAGGAAGAGCTGTGACCTATTCCAAGCCGTTTTCTGCTCAGCGCATCGATCAACTCTGGACTCTGGGGTTTACTGCTGCGGCCCTGCTGCTGCTGACGGTGAATCTAGGCTTGCCGCTCAAAGACTGGGACGAAGGGCTGGTGGCGCAGGTGGCGCGCGAAATCTATCAGGCTCCGGCGGGTAGCTTTACCTGGCTATTTCCGACGCTCTGGGGTGAGCCTTACTTTAACAAGCCGCCGCTGCTGCATGGCCTGATTGCGATGCTCTACGGACTGGCTGGCGTTCACGAATGGACGGCGCGACTGCCAAGCGCTGGCCTGACGCTGGCTTCTGTGCCGCTGCTCTATCGCCTCAGCCGCGAGCTGTTTCATCAGCGCTTGCCCGCCATTTTTGCGACGCTGGTTTACCTGACGAGTCTGCCCGTGATCCGCAATGGCCGGTTTGCGATGCTGGACGGCGCAATTCTCTGCTTTCTGCTGCTGCTGTTCTGGGCGCTGCTGCGGTCTCGACGCGACTACCGCTGGCTGCTGGGCGTGGGCGGGGCGTTTGGGCTACTCTGCCTGACGAAAGGCATTTTGGTGGGGCTATTGCTGGGTGGGATTGCGCTGGCGTTTTTGGCATGGGATACGCCGCGCTTGCTTCGACAGCCCTATCTTTGGCTGGGGCTGGGGCTAGGGCTGGTGCCGGTAGCAGGCTGGTACGGGGCGCAGTGGCTGCATTACGGCACGGATTTTTTAGGCAACAACCTGGTGGAGCAGTCGCTAGCGCGGGTTTGGACAGACGTGGAGGAGAACGGCGCGCCGCTCTGGTATTACCTGCTGGAACTGCTGAAGTATGGTGCGCCCTGGGTTTTGTGGTTGCCGGGAGCGCTAAAGCTGGCTTGGAGTCACCGCAATCTGAGCTGGGCGAAGCTGGGGCTGGTTTGGGCGGCAGGCTACTTTGGGGCAATTTCGCTAATGGCGACCAAGCTGCCCTGGTACATTTTGCCGCTGTTTCCGGCGCTGGCGCTGCTGCTGGGAGCGCATCTGGCCGAACTCTGGCAGCAGGGACGACAGGTGGGCATTGTGACGCATCCGGCCAAGCCCTACTCGCGGATCTGGATTGGGGCGCTGGGGCTGCTGGGGCTGGGCGGCTGGGCAGGCGCGGCTTACTTTATGGGCTGGGCGACTCCGGCAGAAGCGAATCTCTGGCCGATTTTGATGGTTGCGGGCGCGACGCTGATGGCGGCAGCAGGGCTGGCGGCGCGGCAAAATCCGCAGTTTATCGTGGTGCTGGGCTGGGGCACTTTTTTGGCAATGCTGCTGCTGATGTTCTCACCGCACTGGGCTTGGGAGCTGGCCGAAAGCTATCCGGTGCGTCCGGTGGCGGCTCTGGTGCAGCAGGTTTCAGAGGCCAAGCTCTATACGTCCTATCCGTACAACCGCCCTTCGCTGAATTTTTACAGCCAGCGCCAGGTGATGCCTGCTTCCAGCAAACAGCTCCGCCGCTCCTGGCGCAAGGGCGAACCGCTGCTGATTGATCGCCCGACGGCGGTAGAGCTAGGCGTTTTGCCAGCACAAATTATTGGCGAGGCGGAGACATGGCTGCTGGTGCGGGCTAAAATCTGACTGCAAGCTACTTGGCGCATCGCTCAAACTCCATGACCCAGAACTCTCCTGACCCAACTGAATCGAACGCGGCGGCTGAACCGCAGCTTGAACCGCAGCCCGCTTTTGGCTGGACGAGCTATGCCGAGCTGATCAACGGGCGGTTTGCGATGATTGGCTTTGTGGCGCTGCTGATTTTGGAGCTGGTAACGGGCGAATCGTTCTGGAGCTGGCTGGGGCTGTAGAGAAATTTGCTCCCCACCTCATCACATTTTCGATCCCGTAAACTGAAGAGATTAGATTGGGCTAAGTTGACCTATGGCCATTGCAGTCGATCAAGCAATTCAGCAGAAGCCACTTAGCGTTGATCAGTTTCTTGCTCATTATGGTGGTGACAACCGCTACGAACTGATTGACGGAGAGGTGTTTGACTTGGAACCAACAGGCTTGCATGAAGAGGTTGCAGCCTTCATAACGATGAAGATCTGTGTCCAAATCGACGCAGCAGGGTTACCTTGGTTTGTCCTTCAGCGTGGATTGCTACGCCCTTCTGACCCTGGCATGACGGCATTTCGTCCTGATATCGCAGTGGTCGATCAAGGTGAACTGGCCAAAGAGCCGCTTTGGTATGACCAGTCGATCTTGACTGTAGGCACTTCGATCAAATTTGTGGCGGAAGTCGTGAGTAGCAACTGGCAAAATGATTATGCGCGTAAGCTTGAAGACTACGCAGCGTTAGGCATTTCCGAATATTGGATTGTAGACTACGCAGGATTGGGGGGTACTCGACAGATTGGGAAGCCCAAACAACCCACCCTCTCTATCTGCACGCTAGTAGATGCAGAGTACGAAATTCAGCAGTTTCGAGGCAATCAGACTTTTGTTTCCTCAACTTTCCCAGGTTTAAAGCTGACATCTGAACAAGTGTTGAGGGCTGGCAGATAGCTGATTTTGGAGCTGGCTAGGGCTTTAAGGGCTGAGCTTTATTCCTGCGGTTTTGTGGCCTCAACCAACTCTTCAAATGAGCATTGCAGGATTGTCATGAGCCGCTGAGTTTCGCCAATTGTCAGGTGCGGTTCGCCTACGCCTCTTTCCCAAGCGCTGACTGTTTTGACTGTGATGCTCAAAGCGTCGGCAAGTTGACGCTGCGTTAATCCAGCTCGCTGCCTTAATTTTGCCAGTGTTGGTTGATCTTCCGCTTGAGACATACTACACTTCTATGTGTACACATAAATGTCCAATCAAGGACAGCGCAAATTGATTAGCTCCTCTAGAAGCTGCAATGACAAGCACTTCAGGCGGGCTATCTTTCACCTGCTTTTTTAAGTTTCGCATTAGGTGGGCAGTCTCATCGAATCTCAAAGCGGTCTGCTCGGACTGCCAAATTGCTGTGCTCAAAAATCAATCCTTGGAGAAATGCCGTGAGCTACTACAACCGTCTGCATCCGTGGTGCGTGATCCGCTGCCTGCCCAAAGCTCAAACGCTGATTGTGGCGAGATTTCGTAAGCGGGGCGACGCAGACAATTATCTGAACACCCTGCGGCGACTGATGCCGAATGGCCGATTTGAGTTGATGTTTGATCCTGAAACTGAGCCGACTGCTTGGGTTGCTGATCCGGCAAGTCGCACTTATTCTGGGGATATTCCCCCTGCTGCTTCTAACTATGACCGGCTTTGAACCCCTAATCGCGATCGGGACTTCTGCATTGACAGCGCTGGTAACAGAAATCGTCAAAACGAAAGGCAGCAAACTGGCTGAACAGCTCGACCACGATATTCTTAAGCCAAAGCTGAAAGAGGCAATTCGGCAATATGTGCTCAACTACGAGAAGCGGCACGGCGAGCTGAAGGTGGCCTGTGTGCGGATGGATAATCCGATGCGGCTGGAGGATCTGTATACGGCGGTGCAGGTTTTGGATCGCTCGGAGCTGCGCTATTTTGAATCGGCTGAGTCGCTGCAAAGTTTGTTCCGGCAGGGGGAGCAGCGCAGACTTGGGCGAGGGCAAGATGGCAAGCAGTCAGGGCTGATGGTCGCCAATCAAACGCAGTATTTGATGGTACTGGGCGGGCCGGGAGTTGGCAAATCGACTTTTTTGCGGAAGGTGGGGCTGGAGGCACTGAAGGGGAAGCAGGGCACGTTTGACCATGCCTGCATTCCGGTGTTTTTGGCGTTACAGCGGTTTAATTCGCAGGAGATTAAGGTTGAGTCGCTGATTGCCAGAGAGTTTGAGATTTGCGGCTTCCCGGAATCTGAAGAGTTTGCGCTGGCGGCGTTGGAAAAAGGCAAGCTGCTGATTTTGCTGGATGGTTTGGATGAAGTGCCGCTGGAGCATTTGGATCATGCGATTACGCAGATTCAGGATTTGGTGGATCGCTACAGCCGAAATCGGTTTATTGCCTCTTGTCGGGTTGCGGCCTACAAGGGCGGGTTTCCGCGCTTCAAAGATGTGGCGATGGCGGCATTTGAGGATGAGCAGATTGAGCAGTTTATTCGCAACTGGTTTCGTGCACCCAAAGATGAGGAGACGCAAACGGCTGATCAGTGCTGGGAGCTGTTGAAGCGGCCTGAATATGCTGCGGCCAAAGAGCTAGCCCAAACGCCGCTGCTGCTGACACTGCTCTGTGCGGTTTATGACGAGTCGATGGATTTTCCCAAGAATCGCTCGACGCTGTATGGCGAGGCACTGGATGTGCTGCTGCGAAAATGGGCATCTGAAAAGCGGATTCAGCACAACCCGATTTATCAAGAGTTGAGCCTTGAGCTAGAGCACGAACTACTGGCTGATATTGCCTTTGATAGCTTTGTTGAGGACGAGCTTTTCTTCAACAAACGCAGCATCGCCGATAAGATTCGAGAATTTTTGGTCAATAACCTAAATGCGCCCAAGCATCTCGACAGCGAAAAGATTTTGGAAGCAATTGAAGTTCAGCAGGGAATTTTGGTTGAACGTGCCAGAGATGCCTATTCGTTTTCGCATCTGACGTTTCAAGAATATCTAACCGCGCAATATATTGTTGATAACCAGCAGATCGAAGAGTTGGTTACGAATCATTTGACAGATCAACGCTGGAAAGAAGTATTTTTGCTGGTCACCGGACTAATGCCGGGACGGAAAGGCGCTGATGAGCTACTGGTGCTGATGGAAAAGCAGGTGCGAACGCTGCTCCAAAATCCTTTAGCAGCTCAACGGATTATTCCTTTGTTGAAATGGGTAGAGCAGGCAACCAATGGGTCAGAAGGAGATTATAAACCTGCGGCCAAGCGATCGGTGGCGGTTTACCTCGCCCTCGACTACGCCCTCGCCCGCGCCCGCGACCTCGCCCGTGCCCGCAACCTCGACCTCGTCCTCGACTACGCCCGCGCCCGCGACCTCGCCCTCGACCTCGCCCTCGACCTCGACCGCGTTCTCGACCGCGTCCTCGACCTCGCCCGTGCCCTCGACCGCGACCTCGCCTTCGACCGTGCCCTCAACCGCGCTCGCGACCTCGACCGCGACCGCGACCTCGACCGTGCTCGCTTTTGTGAGCAAGCGAAAATTTTTCACTCGATTGATTTCACGCAGGTAATTTTCAAGCTTGAAGCTCTTACACCACCAGATGACAATCAGCCTCCTAAAGTCCGACGCGCCTTCGTTGAGCAAATTCAGAAACTTTGGTTTGACACGCTTCAACTTGATCCAGCAATCGTTGAGTTCTCCGAGGAAGAATCTCAGCTACTCGCAGACTACCTCTACGCCAACGAGCTAATGGTGCGCTGCAAAGAGGCGGCGGTGCGGCTGTCGCCAGAGCTGTGGGCGGGGATTGAGGCGCGGATGCTGACGGTAGGGGGCGTGGAGTAACGGCGTGGGGTGGCGAGGCGGGATGAAGGCATAATTGAATGAGGGACTGCCTAACTGCTATAAGCCCGCTCTCGTAAATTTCTTGCCGCTCTGGTTGACCGCTATGGTTCGCATCCACGCCCCTGAACTGCCCCCGACGCTACCCTGGATTAATAGCCCGCCCCTGTCTCTTGCCGCGCTCAAAGGTCGCGTCGTGCTGCTGGATTTCTGGACTTATGGCTGCATCAACTGCCTGCATGTGCTGCCCGACTTACGGTATCTAGAGCAAAAATATCGAGATCACCTCAGCGTAATTGGAATTCACTCCGCCAAGTTTGACCACGAAAAGGCAGAGACAGCCGTACAGCAGGCAGTGCAGCGCTATGACATCCAGCATCCGGTGGTCATCGACAGTCATCTGGAGCTGTGGCAGCAATATGCCGTGCGGGCTTGGCCGACCTTTGTGCTGATTGATCCAGATGGCTATATCGTCGAGCATCTGACTGGAGAAGGGCAGCGCCAGCGCCTCGACCGGCATATTGCCGAGCTGGTGCAAAGCCATACCGCGCAAGGCAGGTTAGTTTTCGGGCATCCGCACAGGCTGACTGCGCCCGCAGAGGTAGATTCAACGCTGGCCTTTCCCGGCAAGCTGCTGGCCGATCCTGCCAGCAACCGTCTATTTGTTGCCGATACGGGACACCATCGAATTCTGGTGCTGCGGCTCGCCGCGACTGGGCATCACCCAGAGCATCAGGCCCCGCAAGCCAGCATTCAGCAGATCTTTGGCTTGGGTGAGGCCGGACTCTGGGACGGTGACGCAGCAGAAGCGCTGTTTTCTGCGCCACAGGGACTGGCCTTTGACGCAGAGCAGCAGTGGCTTTACGTGGCGGATACGGGCAATCACTGCCTTCGCAAGATCGATCTCTATCACCAAACGGTTGAAACAATCGCGGGATTAGGAACGCAAAGCCAGGTGATCTATCCGCACAGCGGCGATGCGCGAGAAATTGCGCTGAATTCGCCCTGGGATCTGGCGCTGTTCCGCCACTTTTTGCTGATTGCGATGGCTGGCGCGCATCAAATCTGGAGCCTTGACCTGCTCACTCAGCGGCTCAGCACCTTTGTCGGCAGCGGGGCAGAAGCCTGCATAGATGGCGATTTCGACAGCGATATGGCGCCAGCCTTTGCCCAGCCTAGCGGTCTAGCGCTCGATGGCCAAACGCTCTATGTGGCCGACAGCGAGGGCAGCACAGTTCGTGCCGTCAGCCTCAGCGGCAGTTCGCAGGTGCGCAGCATTTGCGGCAGCGGCAGCCTGTCGGGATTTGGGGATCGAGACGGGCAGGGCGAGGCAGCGCGGCTCCAGCACTGCATGGGGCTGGCCTGCGACCCATCCCATCAGCTCTGGATTGCGGACAGCTACAACCACAAAATCAAGTCGGTCGATCCGCAGACAGGCATCTGCACCACAAGATTTGGCAGCGGTCAGGCCGGGTTTCGGGACGGTGCCCAAGGTGCCCAGAGCGCCTGCTTCAACGAGCCGACAGGACTCAGCCAGTCAGGCAACTGGCTCTACGTTGCCGACAGCAACAATCACGCCATTCGCTGCGTGAATCTCCAAACCCTGGAGGTGACAACGCTGGTCTTGCATGAGTCGGTCATTCATCCTGCTTAGGCTAGCGGCGAAATGTTAGCCCGCCAGCACTTCAGCCAGCACTTCAGCCAGCCAGCAGTGTCTCGACCCGCGCCTGAAATCCCGCCTTCAGCAGAGCGCCAACCGTCATTTCGTGGTTCTGCACCCGGAACTGCGCCCCCAGCCGCACAATTTCCCGCCGCTCCAGGCTGGAGATCACCGCAATCACTGGAATCTTGCCGCTCTCATCTTCGCCGCGATGCTCCAGCAAAATGGTGCGGAGTCCGTGCTGCTGCCGGATGTCGCTGGCGGTGAGGCTGTCGAGCTCTACCATCACCATCCGCACGTCTTCAATTGGCTCCGCATCTTCAATCACAAACTGGCTGCGGTCATCCCGCCTGTCTACTTTGCCCCAGAGCATCAGGCGAGTATCGACCTGAATATATTGCTGAATACGCTCGAAGGATTTGGGGAAGATCACGGCTTCGGCATGCCCAGTCAGGTCTTCGATCTGCACCACAGCCATGCGGTCGCCCTTCTTGGTAACGATGGGCTTGATGCTGCTAATCATCGCAATCGCGCTCAGGGTAATATTATCTGGCTTCTCGCTCAGCTCGCTGAGGTTGATTGGGGCTAGCATGCGCGCCGCATTCTGTACGGTTTTGAGCGGGTGATCGGAGATGTAAAAGCCGAGCAGATCTTTTTCTAGCTTCAGCTTTTCTTGGGGCGGATAGTCGGGCACAGCAGGCGCTTTGGGTGCCAAGTCAAAAGCGCTCATGCTGGTTTCGCTGCTGCCCATCAAATCAAACAGATTGCCCTGACCGCTGATTTTGTCTCTGGCGCGAGACTGCGCCCAGTCCAGCACGGGTTCGAGGTCGTGCATCAGCTGGTTGCGGTTGGGTTCGAGTTCGTCCAGCGCCCCAGATTGGATCAGGGCTTCTAGGGCGCGTTTATTGACGGTGCGCGGATCGACCCGGTCGCAGAGGTCGGGCAGCGAGACGAAGGGGCCATCTGCGCGAGCCGCCAGCAGGTTCTCAATTGCGCCACCGCCGACGTTCCGCACAGCTGAAAGGCCAAACAGAATGCTCTCAGATAGCGGCGTGAAGTCGATGCCGGAGCGGTTGATGCTGGGCGGCTCGACCGTAATCCCCATGTTCATACAGGTGGCAATATATTTTTGCACCTTGTCTTGGTCACCGCTGTTGGAGGTCAGCAGCGCCGCCATGTACTCGACCGGATAGTTGGCCTTGAGGTAAGCGGTTTGATAGGTAATGTATCCGTAGGCGGTGGAGTGCGATTTGTTAAAGCAATATTCAGCAAACATCACCATTTGCTCAAATAGATCTTCTGCGACTTTCTTCGGGACATTGTTCTCAGAAGCGCCCTTCACAAATAGCTCCTGGTGCTTCTCCATTTCCGACTTCTTCTTCTTGCCCATCGCGCGACGCAGTAAGTCGGCCTGCCCCAAAGAATATCCGGCCATATCCTGAGCAATTTTCATAATCTGCTCTTGATAGACCATGATGCCGTACGTTTCGTTTAGGATAGGCTCCAGCAGCTTATCTTCATAAGAGATCTGTTCACGTCCATGTTTGCGGTTGATAAACTTGGGAATTAACCCGGCATCTAGCGGCCCTGGTCGATACAGTGCCAGCACCGACGAAATATCTTCGAGTCCAGAAGGGCGCAAGTCTTTGACAATCTGCCGCATCCCGGAAGACTCTAGCTGAAAGATGCCTTCCAAATCGCCCCGACTTAAAAGCTGATAGGACTTGAGATCATCCATCGGCAGCTCATCGAGATCGAGATCAACCTGCTGAGTCTGCTTGATGAGCTCGACTGCCTTTTGGATCATTGTCAGGTTTTTTAAGCCCAAAAAGTCCATTTTCAGCAGACCCAGCGCCTCGATATCCTCCATGTAATATTGGGTGAATACCGAGCCGTCTGCGTTGCGCTGAAGCGGCACAATTTCGTCTAGCGGATCAGAAGAAATCACCACGCCCGCCGCATGAATGCCGACGCTTTTGTTAGTGCCCTCAATCCGCAGCGCCATATCCAGCCAGTGCCGCACTTTCGGGTCGTTGAGGTATTTGTCGCGGAATTCTGGCGCAGGCGTATCTTCAGAAATCATCATCGCTAACTTCGTCGGCTTGCCCCGCACCACCGGGATCAGCTTCGCCATTTTGTCGGACTCGGAATAGGGAATATCCAGCACCCGCGCCACGTCTTTAAGCACGGCTTTGGAGGCCATCCGGTTGTAAGTTATAATCTGCGCCACGCGCTCAGTGCCGTACTTTTCGGTGACATATTCAATCACCTCCTCGCGGCGGTCGATGCAAAAATCGGTGTCAATATCCGGCATCGACTTGCGCTCTGGGTTAAGGAACCGCTCAAACAGCAGTCCGTGATGCACCGGGTCAATGTTGGTAATCCGCAGCGCGTAGGCGACCAAAGAACCTGCTGCTGAACCGCGCCCTGGCCCCACTGGAATCCCCTGGTCGCGGGCAAATTTGATGTAGTCCCAGACCACCAGAAAATAGGCGTCAAAGCCCATTTGGTGCATCATTTGCAGCTCGTAGTCCAGCCGCTCCTGATATTCTGGCGTGATTTGATCAAAGCTCTGGCAGTTGAACCGCTCCATCAGCCCCTGCCGCGTCATCTCTTCTAGGTAGTCTGAGAGCGAATGACCTGCTGGCACGGGGTAGTTGGGGATGCGCGGCTCGCCCAGAATTTTGTACTCCCCAATCTTGGCGGCGACCTTTAGCGTATTGGCAATCGCTTCGGCAATCACTGCGTCGTCCAGGTGATCGCGAAACAGCCAGCTCATTTCTTCTGCTGACTTCAGGTATTCAGTGCCGCTGTAGCGCAGCCGCTTGTCTTCGGTGATCAGCTTACCGGTCTGGATGCAGAGCAGCGCGTCATGTGCCTCCACGTCGTAGCAGGAAATATAGTGCGAGTCGTTGGTGCAGATTAGCTCAAGGCCCAGCTCGCGGGCGATTTTCACTAGCTCCACGTTAACGATGCGGTCTTCCTGGGAGCCGTGGTCTTGCAGCTCCAGGTAGTAATCTTCGCCAAACAGATCTTGATACCAGCGCGCCACCTGTCGGGCAATTTCCGGCTTGCCCTGCATAATCGCCTGGGGCACTTCGCCTGCCAAACAGCCGCTGGTGACAATCAAATCCTGGTGATACTGCTCAATCAGCGCTTTGTTGATGCAGGGGCGCGAAAAAATCCCCTTGCCCTGCACGCCCTGCAAATGCGAAATGGTGGTAAGCTTGACCAGATTTTTGTAGCCCTGGGTGTTTTTGGCCAGCACAATCTGATGGTATTTGGGACGACGCTCCTGCTTGCTGATGTCGCTGTTCATCACATACATCTCATTGCCAATGATCGGCTTGATGCCTTTGGCCTTACAGACTTTCAGCAGCTCAATTGCCCCATACATCACGCCATGATCTGTCAGCGCAATCGCGGGCATCTCCAGCTCTAGAGCGCGATCGATTAGCTGGGGGAGCTGGCTGGCTCCGTCTAGCAGGCTATAGTCACTGTGAATATGCAGACCAACAAACGACATGGCGATTCCCAAACCAAACGGCTGAGATTTAGAATAGCGGATCATCGCCGCTATATCTACAGGGATCTGGCAAAAGCTGCGCTGACTTACGCTACAGGTAGGTTGATCCCCGGTATGAGAGCCATGCGGCAGACCGCAAAATCTCTCTGGTACTAATGTATCAAGTCTGGGTAAAGAATTGTAAGGAATTCTATGGCGAGCTGGCCTGGAGCAGGTGGATGATTTTGCCAAAACATTTTGCCAAAACGTTGGAACAGTCTTTTCGGCGCAGCCCGGTAGGCGAAGGCTAGGGTGATGATTCGCAGCTGCCCATTTCGGCTTCTGCTCTCTCCTCGCTTAGCCTGTCAACTCGCCATATCAGGCTGCACCAATTTTGGGTCGGGAGAATCGGCTCGGCTATCGCAGCAAGACGCTCATGAATTTGCCCTGAGCAAAGGGTGCAGGAACCAACAGCGAGAATTGCCCTCGATCAGTAATCATCTGCTTGACGTACATTTCGCTGATGATGTGGTTGACTTGTTCGCGGGTTCCGACGATCCAAATCTGCGCCTGATGGCCAAGCGAATCGCTCAGACGTTCGTTGAACTCTGTAGACATGATATTTTCCTCGTATTTTGGGTTATGGGTTTGAAAGCTTAAGACGCAGAGTCACCTAACCACATGCGTGTAAAACGAAGCGAGCGCGATGTAAAATCGACTCAGCCTTGCCTTCCGTGACGAGCGGGAGGCCGGGTTAGCTGGCTAGTCGTGGTTCCAAGCACTTCTAGTCAGCGACGCCTTAAGCTTTTACCTGTCCTGACTGCTTCACGCAATCAGTTGGAAAATCATAAGCTGAAACTGGGCTTTGCACAAGTGGGGAGGGGAGAATTTTTACGTTTGGTGAGATTGGGCTCGCGGTAGAGAAACAGCAAAGCACTGAGAGCCTGATTTTGAGTAGAAGCTGCCACTTGTCCTGCTACGGCTAGATGAGTGAGGAAGGCTTCGATTTCCGCTTTGCCCATCTCAATAGGATGGCGTTTGTCATGGAACAGGATGTAACGGCGAATCCACTGAACGTAGGTTTCTTCAGTGCGGTAGGCGTAGTGCTTGAGGCGAATGGCATCGCGCACTTGATCTAGTAACTTTTTGGGCAGTAGCGGCATGAGGGATGAGCAGAGGTACTGTGTATTCAATAGTACATTTGCTCACCTTTGTATGGAATCTGAAGATATACGGAAAGAATCGGGCTATCTGCCTCTAGGAGCGTATTATACGGAAAGCTTCTACCGAAGTGTTGAATTTGGGATGTTATGCCGACTCGTTCTGCCTATCCAGCTACTGCGGGATCTTAGGCGGAAACTTTCAGTCTATTAATAGTTAGCCGTTTTGGTATCTGTGAAGAAGCTTGCCTTAATACTCAGTCTTTAAACTGGTGAATAGAAAGGCGTTGTGAATAACATCTAACTTTTGATAGATTTTCAGTACGTTTTCCTTAAGTAGAGGCTTCTTATGGCAGTTTCTGTTCAGGGTGCTCCCATTGACATTGTTTGGCCCAGTTTGCCCCTAGCAGCCTGGCAAGATACATATGCAACTGTCCATCTATGGACACAAATCATCGGTAAAATTCGGTTGGCATTGGCACCTAAACTCAATCACTGGTGGCAGTCTACTCTCTACGTCACACCACGTGGACTGACAACTGCTTCAATCCCTTACGAAACTCGTAACTTTCAAATTAGCTTTGATTTTCTCAATCATCAACTACAAATCGACACTAGCGACGGCATTACTAAAAGAATTGCACTGACTCCTCGCTCTGTTGCAGATTTTTACCAAACGGTTCTGACTACATTGAGCAGTATCGGTATTGAAGTCCGAATCTGGACGATGCCGCAAGAAGTGTCAGAACCAATCCCGTTCGATAGGGACTATCAACACGCAGCTTATGATCCGGAGTATGCAGAACGGTTCTGGCGAATTCTCGTGCAAGTCGATCGAGTCATGACCTTATTCCGTTCACAGTTTATTGGTAAATCCAGTCCTGTGCATTTCTTTTGGGGCAGCTTCGATCTCGCTGTGACTCGTTTCTCTGGTCGTCGTGCGCCAGAACATCCAGGGGGAGTTCCGAATATGGCAGATTGGGTCACACGAGAAGCCTATTCGCATGAAGTCAGTAGTTGCGGCTTTTGGCCAGGGGGTGGGTCAGTTGTGGAGCCTGTTTTTTACGCTTATGCTTACCCTGCGCCGGAAGGGTTCCGTGATTACCCTGTTCAGCCTAAGGAGGCATTCTATAGCTCGGAGTTGCAAGAGTTTATCCTACCCTATGAGGTAGTAAGACAAGCTGGCGAACCAGATGCAGTAATCCTTGCTTTTCTCCAAAGCACTTATGAAGCAGCAGCAAATTTAGGATATTGGGATCGAGCAGCCCTGGAGTGTACCCCAACCGTGTAAGGTTAACAAATGCTGAAGTAGATAGACTATCGACCTTGATACAAAGTTTGAGGTGATCTGCTGCTACTTCGCTATATTGATGGATAGTGGACAACCGGACAGCCATTTTTGCGAACAGCGGTTAGACAATGCGGTAAGCAGACAAGGAGCACACCCAAAAATGGTTAAAGGCAGGTTAGAAGCATTCAGTGATGGGGTAATTGCTATTATTATCACCATTATGGTACTGGAGTTAAAAATACCTCACGAGTCAGATCTAGCTGCGCTACTTCCGCTGATTCCAACCTTCCTAAGCTATGTGTTAAGTTTCGTGTATGTTGGTATCTACTGGAATAATCACCATCACTTGTTTCAGGTAGTCCAACACGTGAATGGTTCAACTCTGTGGGCAAACCTACATTTGTTGTTCTGGTTATCATTATTTCCCTTTGCCACCGCATGGATGGGTGAAAACCACTTTGCGGCGTTGCCTGTTGCGCTTTATGGTGCAGTTCTACTGTTGGCTGCAATCGCCTATTTCACCCTAACCTGTACACTTATTTTGCGCCACGGCCAAGATTCTACACTTGCGAACGCTCTTGGTCGGAATCTTAAAGGAAAGTTATCGGTATTGATTTATGCAGTTGCAATTCCACTTGCTTTTGCAACCCCTTGGCTTGCATGTGCGTTGTATGTTCTGGTTGCAGTCATGTGGCTCGTTCCTGATCGCCGCATTGAAAAGACATTGAACTCATAAAGTTTCATGTTCTGATGCGACAAAAAACAGCTAACATAATCTCTGAGCCGGACGGAGTCAAGTAGGGTTTGAAATCTTGCTGTTCATCAATTCTCGCTCTCATCAACTGCCTCTGCTTCTCTCCTGTCCCCCCATAATTCAAATGCAGCGGACGATTGATAGCCATTGGCGCTGAGTTCAAGGTTAACTGTCGCCGCTGATTTGAGCCGTTATGCGGTATTGGTGGCTAGATTTAATTCCGCTTTGATCCTACAGTTGAAAGTCAAATATTAGGAAAAGCAATCAATGAGCCTTACATTTTATTTTGCCCCCATGTCCACCGCGAGTATCACCGAAGCTGTTCTCGCTGAACTTGGGATTCCCTTCGATCTCGTAAAACTCAATATCAGTGTTGGCGAAACCAAGAAACCGGAATTTTTAAAGATTAACCCAAATGGTAGAGTCCCCGTGATCGTGCATGAAGGAGTAGCGATCTGGGAGTCTTCCGCAATTACAATGTACCTTGGCGAAGTTTTTGGTGTGGACAAGAAGCTTTATCCCGCCCCAGGACCAAAGCGTGGCGAAGCGATGAAGTGGATCGCTTGGAGCAACGTCACCCTTGCCGAGCCAGCTAGCCGATTATTCGCATCCCTTCCACTTGAAGAGCAGGGAGATGCTGAAACTAACTCGCAGGAGGCATTAGCCCCTGAGATGAAAAGCTCCGTCATAATGGAGAAAGCAAAGGCGGATCTTGTTGACTATCTCAGAATTCTCAACGAGGGGTTGGAAGGAAGGTCGTTTTTAATTGGAGAATATAGCCTCGCAGACACCCATCTTCAAGGCATTGTTGGCTGGATCGGGTCTTTGGGTATCGATCTGAAATCTTTCCCCAACGTCACAGAATGGTTGAAGCACTGCTACGAGCGTCCTGCGATCGCGAAGTTGATGGAAGGATGAGACCGAGAACAGAAACTAGACTCTCATACCTGCATAGCAGCAAAATGCTGCAACTTTTCAAAAGCAGACTCGTGGAGCGGTGTGCATGGAGTTGCATAACAACCCCAATGCACACCGACCGCCGAAAGTTGATCGGTTATGATGCAAAGGTAATCTGCGGCGGGTGATGGGCAACGTTAGACAGAATTTTTCAGTAGCCACTCGTGGTATTTAACAGAATTTTTCAGCCGCCACTCATTTTGCTGTTTTAACCTGATAAGCAAGCGGTTCCGGAAGGATAGATAGCAAAGGATAAAATTCTAAAAAGTGAGAGAAAGTTATGAATAATAAATACTCGTTTGTAGGCGGCAAGCAAGGCTTATGGAAAGTAATTGATGTTCGGAGCATTTCTGGATATAGTTTAGAGCGTGTCGAAAGAGTGAATGTGGTGAATAATGCTGTTGCAGAATTGCCATTGGATAGTTCGTGGGTTCTACAAAGTTTTACCAGTAATATTCGCTACTCTATGCGTGATGAAGTCACGGCTCTTCGGGCAGTGCAGCCTGCACTAGATCGTTCGGAAGCCATGTCTGCGGTGCTAATTCCGATTAAAAAATCTGCTCAGTGGTGGGAAATGGCACAAGATGAGCGGCGAGCAATTTTTGAAGAAGAGTCTCATCATACGGCTGTTGGTTTGGAATATCTTCCAGAGGTTGCTCGTCGGTTGCTTCACTGTCGTGATCTCGGTGAGCCATTTGATTTTCTCACTTGGTTTGAATTTGCGCCGGAGCACACCGATGCTTTTGATGAATTATTGCTGCGGATGCGCGCAAGCAAAGAGTGGGGGTATGTGGAGCGTGAAGTTGAGGTTCGTCTGATTCGAGATGATATCTCATAAATGGGGCTAACACCCGGCTAGAGCGGACTGTTGGGAGACTTTGGTGGTGCACTTGCAGCCGCTCAGCCGGAACGTTATGTATCAAAATAGAGAGAAGCTATGAGCAAAGGAGCATTGACCTTTTTCTGTGGCAAAATGGGTGCAGGAAAATCTACTAAAGCTAGTGAAATCGCACGAGAAGTCAATGCAGTTTTGCTTTCAGAAGATGAATGGCTTGCGTCACTTTACCCAAATAAGATTTCATCACTAAATGACTATATTGAATATTCAAATCTACTTAAGCCACAGATCAAAAAGCTTGTTCAAGCTATTTTGTCTTCGGGAACCAATGTAGTGATGGACTTTCCAGCTAATACTCTTTCGCAAAGAGATTGGTTTCGGAGTATTTTCTCCGAGATCGAAGCTCCGCATAGTCTGGTATACATCGACTTGCCAAATGAAATCTGCTTAAAACAAATCGGGAAAAGGTGCATAGAACAGCCTGAAAGAGCAGCAACTGATACAGCAGAGATGTTTGAGCAGGTTACAAAGTATTTTATGGCTCCTACATCCGAGGAAGGCTTCAATATAATCAAAGTGTTGCAAAGTGCATAAGCGGTTGGAGACAACTACCATTCATAAGCAAAGCACGAGGTAGATCATGATGATTGATGTTGGGCTAACTCACGTAGCGCTCCCCGTTACAGACATTGAGCAAAGTATTCAGTTTTACTCTGACTACGCTCAGATGCAGGTTATTCATCGTCGCCTTGATGCAGAAACAGGTGTTGCGGTTGTATGGCTTTCTGATCGCACTCGTCCTTTCGTTATTGTTCTCATCCAAACAAGCTCAGTGAATTCCGTTCTATCACCCCTTGCACATCTTGGAGTCGGCTGTCAAAGCCGGGAATTTTTGAATGCTCTCTGTGAAAAGGCAAAACAGGAAGGTGTGCTGCTTCAGGAACCAAAAGATTCTGGATATCCGATCGGATATTGGGCTTTTTTACGAGATCCAGACGGTCACACGCTTGAACTATCTTATGGACAAGAAATAGGATTAACCGTAGAACAGACTCCATAAAATAGGAGTAGTCAAGGTTATTGCCGCCGCTGATTTGAGCCGTTAGGCTGCTGGGTATCGGTGGAGTGGTGCTTAGAAGCTTTTGGTGAGACGATTGCACAAAGAGCGAATTGAAGCGAGATGCGATGAGTACATATATTCGTAAAGCCCAATCACAAGATGTAGCTGCCTTAACTGAGCTACTCAGGTCTTTGGGTTGGTTCGCTTACATGGCATCAGAATCGAGCGAGATGACCCGTGAGCGCATTATTCACCACCTCACGTTATGCAGTGCAGATGAAAGCCACACCATTTATGTAGCTGAGGAAGACAGCAGGATTGTAGGTTACGTTGCAGTGCACTGGCTCCCTTATCTCTTTTTGCCTGCACCAGAAGGTTACATTTCTGAACTATTTGTTTGTGAATCTGCTCGTGGGCAAGGTATTGGAACACAACTCTTAGAAGTTGTAAAAGCAGAAGCACAAGAACGTGGATGCTCACGATTGATGTTAGTTAATAGTCGTAGTAGAGATTCATACAAGCACAAATTTTATGAAAGGCAAGGATGGAAAGAACGTGAAGAGATAGCCAATTTTGTTTATGTGCTAGAGTAACCCACAGCGCAGGCTAACAATTTGCTTGGAGCGGAATGTCGCAAGATTTTAGTGCTGAGTTTTGAGTTATTTGTAGCCGCTCAAGCGAAACGTGAGCTTGCTGGGTATCGGTGGAGTAGTGCTTAGAAGCTTTTGGTGAGACGATCGCACAAAGAGCGAATTGAAGCGAGATGTGATGAGTACATATATTCGTAAAGCCCAATCACAAGATGTAGCTGCCTTAACTGAGCTACTCAGGTCTTTAGCCTGATCCAGCCTACCTGAATTCAGACAGAGGCAGCACAGCAGCGGATGATCATGATGATCATTCACGAGGAACATCGTCGTACTAACCAACAGATTCAAACCTGATGCCTACCCGATTGAAACAACTTTTAACCATTGCCCTAGCAGTTGGGGTGACTTTGGGAATCAGCCTGTTGATGGGGCAGCCAAGCCAAGCTCAGTTCTCGTTGCCGGAGGGCTTTCGTCAGGAGAATATTGGCCCACCCGCAACCGTGACCCGTTACGGCAACCTGGAAACAATTTCCGTGGAGTCGCCGCTGAGTGCAGGCAAGCTGTTTACGATCGCTTCTCCCACGGTTTATAATCGCAGCCCTGAAGCAGTTGGCGATCGGCAGACTGTAGAGCAGCGGGCGGCAGAAATCCAAGCCAAGCTCTTACTCCTGCTCAATCGCCCCATGAACCCAGAGACGCTGCTGTTTGATGTTTCGCAGCTCAACAACGTCACGATTATTGATGCCAGAGATGCCCAATATCCTCGGCCATTAGTCTTGCTATCTGTCACCGAATTTGACGCTGACTTCAACGGCCTGCCGATTGATCAGCTGGCAGCAGCATGGCGCAAAATACTGGAACAAGAGCTGCGCGATGGCCTGAAAAACCTGCCCGCTAACCGGCAGCGCGTGAACCAGATTCTGGTGGGGCTATTTGGCCTCACAGCCGGGTTGGTGAGCGTCAAGTATGGACTATCCAAACGCCAGAAGCAGTTGAGTCGGCAGAAGAAAGCGCTGCGCGTGGCGGTCACTCCTCAGCCTAATGCGTCAGCTAATGCGTCAGCTGATGCGTCTCCTGATACACCTGCCCCGTTAGGCAATCTGGCGCAGCGGCGCAGCGGCTTTTTGTGGCGGCTCCAGCAGGTTTTTAGCCTCGATCATCGTCTAGCAGCGCTGTCTTTTGCCCAGTGGCTACTGTTTTGGTCACTCATTCTAGCTTGGTACGGAGGCTTTACCTGGGTTGCTACCATCTCTCCTTATCTAATCCGCAATCAATTTGACTTCCTGCATGTGCCGCTGACGCTGCTGAGCATCTGGTTTTTTACAGGCTTGGCAATTCGGATCAGCCGCCGCCTGATTGACCGCTTCGTCATCAGTTGGGAGACCCTGAACCTGCCTGATTTTATTGATTTGGGGGATACTCAACGCCGTCACTTCCGCAGTTCGACTATTGCCGGAGCGGCCAAAGGATTAGCGACAATTGTGATTATTTTATTTGGGCTGCTGTCGGCTTTGGGGACGCTAGGGTTGCCCACAGCATCGGTGGTGGCAATCGGCAGTTTAGCAGGCTTGGCGATTACATTTGGCTCACAAAACCTGGTCAAAGATCTGGTGAATGGCTTTTTCATTTTGGCAGAAGATCACTACGCCATTGGGGACGTCATTAATCTGGGACAGGACAGCGGTCTGGTCGAAAACCTGAACATGCGGGTGACTCAAATTCGCAGCGGCAGCGGAGAGTTAATCACGATTCCCAACAGCAGCATCACCCAGGTCAAAAACCTGACCAGAAGCTGGTCGCGGGTAGAATTCAGCGTTGATGTAGCCTACCAGACCGATCCGGATCAGGCGCTAGCGGTACTGCAAGAAGTAGCTCAGGGGCTGTACCACGACCCGGTCTGGCATGACAAGATAATTGCAGAGCCAGCGGTACTCGGCATTGACAGCGTTTCTCATAGCGGCATGACCCTCACCACCTGGATTCAGACTGCACCAGCGCAGCAGTGGGCGGTAGGGCGAGAGTTTCGGCTGCGGGTGCGGCGGGCATTAGCAGAAGCTGAGATTGAAATCGGCACGCCCCGACAGACTTATTCCCTAGAGTCTTCCCTAGAGTCGCCCGCCGCCGATGTCTTGCCCGAATCTTGATCAGAAATTTTGAAGTCTCAGCACCCCTTTGATCCCAATCGCCTGATTGCCCCGTGACACCCAAAACAGTATCTAGCCCTCTGCACAGGGTCTCTTCTCCTGCACGCTGCTTTTTATACTTCCAGCAGCTTGAAAAGCTGTAATATGAGAACTGATCTCCAGAAACGCTAATAAAAGCATGAATAACCGATCGATTGTCGCTTCTGTGTGGACTCTGGTTGTGTCTCAACTTGTGATGGTTGGCATGGCCAGCGCAGCAGGTATTCCACAGCTTAACTACACTTGTCCCACTGGCATTGACTTCCATGCTGATGAAGGAGGCTACGTTTACATCAACGGAGAGGAGGCACGCCTTAAGAAGTACAATGATAACTCCTATGATGCGACCCTTCGAGGTATTACGGTCTCCATCACGCTAAATCCTGATGGCACCGCGAGTGTGTCTTACACGAGACGCAATGGGGCTAATGGGATTTGCACGGCTCGGTAATCGGGTGAGGGCAAAGCAACCGCAAACGCGAAAATCATCCTCGCACTCAGCAACGCTGAAATGGGTTGCTTGAGCCTGTATAAGCTGTCCGATATTCGTCACCGATTTCCTCACAGATTTTCGTCACCAATATTCCTCACAGAGTTCCGACAACCTTTCATTTATTCATTAAAATTTTCAGATTCAGCATGAACATCCGTACCTTCTTATGGGCGACTGCAACTGCCATTGCCGCTTGCGCTCTTCCTTTGGCTGCCAGTGCCCAGACCGTTGATGCCCGCTGCGACATTTACCCCAGCGGTGAAGACCAAGCCTCTGCTGTGCTGCCCTGCACATTCTCTCAGCGCCAGGGGTTTGTGCGGATCTCGCGGCAAGATGGCGTCACCTATGAGCTGAGTCCAACCGGCTCCGACCCCGGCAACTATCTAGATCAAACCGGCGAAGCCGCCTATCGTCAGGCCGGCCTAGGCGATCGGGGTCAGATTTATAAGATGTCGAATGAGACAGTTTATGTCTATTGGGATACAGCAGGCTTACCTTCTTCTAGCAACAACAGCGGTAATCCCACCACCTACACCAATGTGATCGATCCCAATCACATTAACGTTCAGATCAGAGAAGGAGAATTCCGCTTCCAAGGAATGCTAACCAAGCTGCCAGGGCCAGATTATTCGGGCAGTGACGGACAGGTGCGCGTTATTTTGACCCCCAAGACTGGACGTGTGGTTGTCTTTAGTGAAGCCACTGGGCAAACCTTCTATGACTACACAATTAACCCGGTTACGGTCGGGGAAAGCCCTAGCAGCATGTGCAACCCGGCTGTAGAGCGCTGCTAGAGGACGATTCGAGCCTGCCAGGTTCTGTGCAAATCAAGATCTGGCAGGTCAGTCTGTAGCCGTAATTCTCTAAAATTGAGGTCGAGTCAAGGTCGAGGAGCTTGAGTCATTATGCATTGCCCATGTTGCTAAACAATAGAGCCAAAATTCTCTATGGTTCGCCGCTCAAAAATCCCCGAATTGCTAAGCTGTTGATTCTCGGTTTGGCAGTCTTGCTGGTGATCAGCCTCTTCCAGTTCTTACCCCTGTTCGCCAAGCTCGATGCTGCGGCAACGCGGGTCTTCTTCCTGGCCCTGCTCTGGGCAGCTCTGCTCTCGCTCGTTCCGCTGGCAATCTTGCGGTTTCTCGATCGGCGTGAGCCAGAATCACTCTGGCTCTATTTGATCGCGATCCTTTGGGGCAGCCTCATTGCCACCGGGATTGCTCTGCCGCTCAACCTAGCCATCTTTAGTCTGGTGGATGCCTATCTGAAAGTGCATCCTGATCTGCAAGCCTCCCTAGGGTCAAATGCGATGATGACGATTGCGGCACCGATTGCAGGGCCGCTGGACGAGGAACTCACCAAAGGGTTGGGGGTGTTGCTGCTGTTTTGGCTGCTGAAATCCGAGTTTGACAATGTGCGCGATGGCTTTATTTATGGGGCGCTAGTTGGCATCGGCTTCAACCTGTTTGAGTCGGCGCTGTATGTGGCGCAAGGCTATATGAAGTTGGGCTTCGCGCCTTGGGGAATTGAATTGGGTCTCCGCCACAGTTTGCTGGGATTTGTCGGGCACCCCCTGTTCACAGGGCTGTTTGGCATGTTTTTGGGGTTGGCGCGCCAAACGACCCGCCCTTGGCTGCATTATGCTGCGCCATTTATCGGCTGGTTTCTGGGCTATTTGGCACATTTTTTGTTTAACGTCCAGGGCTTAATCTCGGCCTTAACCAGAGGCTCAGCTGCTATTGCGCCACCGACAGAAGATGTCAACTTTCTGCTGGCATGGCTGGTGTTTGGGTTTTACAAAGACTACCCGCTGCTGCCGATCATTGCGGTCGCGGTGATTATGCTGTGGCAGAGCGGTATCTGGGAGCGGCGGGTGATTCAGACCGAGTTGGCCGATGAGCTTGGCAAGACGGTGACAGCCGAAGACTACGAGGCGATTCAGGCCGATCGGCTCTTCAAAACTCGCCGCATTCCAGGATACAGTCGCCGCGCCTCCGCTGCCATCGTCAAAGCCCAAGATGAGCTAGCGTTTCGCAAATGGCGGGTGAAGCAATTGGGGCAACCTGCCGAGACCGACCCGCTGGTGGGCGCTTGGCGAGACGAATTGATCCGGCTACGTGGCTCGGACGGGTAATGGGCTGAACCTGTGGAAGAGGATGATCAGAGAGTCATCGCCTGCGCCCGATCCGGATTCATCTGGTGTCCGGGTATAGCTGCGATACTCACACAAGTATTGTTCACAGGTAGCATGCGAAATTTGGGCTGTGCAATCGCTAATTGATTGTGCTTATGTGCTTATTTGAGCGATCGGATGAATCAGCAATCAGGAATGATGACCATGAAAAAAATCTACCCATTTTTGGGACTTACGGTGATGGCTGTTCCCTGCATAGGGGTTGGACTGACCCAGGCTGGGGGCAACCCGGCAGCCGCGATCGCCCCGGCTTCACTGTCTTCCCCGTACCGCACCCAAACCATTCCCTGCCCGGTCGCACTACCCTTGGAAACGGAAGGAAAGACCATGACCTGCGGCCTGCTCACCGTCCCTGAAAACTATCAGCAGCCGAATGGTCGTCAAGTCGAAATCACCTATGCCCGCTTTCACAGCACCAGCCTGTCACCGTTGCCCGATCCGGTCTTTTACTTAGAGGGTGGCCCCGGCGGTAGCTCCGTGAGCCATCTGGATGTTTACAGTCAAGTTGTATTTGCCCCTCACCGTCAGACCCGTGATGTGGTGCTATTTGACCAGCGGGGAACCCAGTTTTCCAGTTCATTAGGCTGTGCGCCCACGGCCTTTGCCCTGGATACAATGGGGGACGAGTTTGACCAGTACGTCAACAAGCTTGCTGATCATAATCCGTTGACGAATGATCGCACGATCGCTCAGTATGCCGTCTGCGCCCAGGTGTTGCAAAAACATGGCTTTGATCTGAGTCAGTTCAACACCCCCAACAGTGCCCGCGATACCGTGAATTTAGCCGCCGCTTTGGGGTACAAGCAGATCAACCTGTATGGCATTTCCTACGGCACCTATTTGGCGATGGCCATCGCCCGTGACTACCCTACTGTAGTTCGGAGCGTTATTCTGGATTCCACCGCCACCCCCCATATCAACAAATACACCGAGGCCGGACGACGGGGGGTAACGCCTGTGGTGAACCTGCTGCAAGATTGTGCCGCCGATCTGGCCTGTAACCAGGCCTATCCCAATTTGCAAGACCGGCTCAATGCCTTGCTGGAAAAACTGGCTCAACAGCCCATTCCCTTAGCTGAAGTGGAGACGGTGACTCCAGCGGGAGAAGCAACCCCAGCGGGAGAAGCAACCCCAACCGAAACCAGCATTACGCTCCAGAGCTTTGCTGACAATGTACCCGGCTGGCTCAACACAAGACCCATCTTCGCGGGCTACTTGCCGTTGATGATTGCTGAACTGGAACAAGGCACCACAACCACCTATGAGCAAGCCCTCTCCGGTCAACTCTTCCAGTCAGATCCCCAACCTGAGGGTTTACCCGTGATCGAGCATTATCGGAAGCTGGCGACTAATTTTGAAATTAAAGCCCAAGACCTGCTGAAGCAAAGGGCGACCACTGCCCAGGCAAGCCGTCCGTCAGCCCAGTGGGTAAACCAGGTCAAAACCCAGCTACAGACGTTGCCAGAAGCCGAGCAAAACCTGGCGATCGCCAACTTCTATGGCGCAGGCTACGATGCCGACCGAGGGCGCGATCGGGATACCTTGCTGACCTTGATCGCTGAAATATTTCCAACTCAACCCATCCAACCCCTACAGGCAGAATTGCAGGCCATGGCTGAGGCCGAGATTCGGCACATTTATGAACTGCTGACAGACAACATCAATCAGGTCAGTGCTGTCGATCAAGATGGGACGATGACGGGAATGAATATCAGCTTCGACTGTCGCGAGCATGTGTCCTGGAGTTCTCAGGCGGATATTGATGCCGTGAATCGCAGCTTGCCGCTGCCCCTGTTAGCGCAACCGTCCTATGGGGAGAATCTGGAATTCTTAGCCACCTGTCAACACTGGCCGGTTACACCCGCAGACCCCAGGGAGCGGCAAGTCGTGACCATTAGCGTTCCAACCCTGGTCATGCAGGGTCGCTACGATGCCCAAACCACCACCGATCGCGGGAAACGTGCCATGGAATGGTTAAGCAACGGCACCTATGTGGAATTTCCCAGCCTGGGTCATGGGGTGACCTTAAATCCATGTGGCAAAGATATCGGCATTGCGTTCATTAACCGTCCTGAGATCGCTCCTAATACAAGCTGTACAGCCGCGCTAAACCCTCAGTTCGTGCTGCCCCCCGCCTTATCCCAGTAGATCTTTGAACGCCAGTTCTTGAATGGGTAAATCGATATGTCAGACCTGCTCAATCCACCGCCCCAGCTTCCTTCGCCTGTTGCAGATTTACAGGCTATCTATGGTCTTCCTAGCCAGAATGGATTTGGCAGCGCAGTGTTCTATGAACAGGTAGAGCCTGCCGAAGATTTAGAGCAGGTTGCCCTGAAAGTCTATCGATATTTTGTGGGAGATCTGTGGGATCGGTTTGGTGAAGCTGCCTGGATGACGCCCTGGAAGCAAGTTTATCGACGCAAACCGGGCGACACCCATCAGATTATTGCAGAGATGCGGGCGATCGCTGACTCGAATGCTGCCTTGCTCATGCCGCTTCTGCTGGATGACAGGGAAGATGCCGAGGCGGCTCAAACCGCGCTGTCAGCCGTTTACGATGACATGACGATGGTTGACCTGGCTCTGTATACCCTGGGGGATGGAGCCGCCCTATCCGGTATTTTGGTCGCCGGACGACGTATGATCGGTGACACCACGCTCCTGATCTTCCTCCTGGACTGAGAGTGGCTCTAACCGTCCGGATCACCCTGTAACTCATTCACCCTGCCCCCACCTAGAGACGCTAAAACCCGATGAGAGCATCCCTGAGAAAGCTGATTGGTTTGTTCTGTGCCGGGTTCATCCTCGTGTTTTGTGGAAATACCTGGGTATCCGCGCAACAGTCATCATCCCGTACAGGGGTTCAGGCTCCCAACAGTAGATCTTGGGAAATCAGAAGCATCCCATCGGCGCAATCGACGCCATCGCTATATGTTCCCCGTTTTGTTCAGAACGCCTATGCTAAAGAAACCCGCAGTCTCGACGGCAGACCCGGGGAAAACTATTGGCAGAATCAATCTAGCCATAAGATCAGTCTCACCGTGATGCCGCCAAACCGAATGGTGTCAGCTACGGAAGAGATCACCTATTTCAACAACAGCCCGGATGCCCTGACCTCTATTCCGTTTCGGCTCTATCTCAATGCCCATATGCCAGAAGCGATGCGAGAAGTTCCCGTTGATCAGAAGTTCTTGACCTCTGGAATTCAGATCGATGAGTTTCGTGTCAATGGTAAAGTTCAAAAGTGGGATGACCCTAAAAATCCATTTCCTGCCAACAACTTTCCGGGAAGTACCATCCATGAAATTGCGCTCGACCCGCCATTACCGCCTCATGCTGCCATAATCTTCTCAATTCGTTGGCACTACGATATCACCGTTCAAGCAGGCTGGAAGGAAGGGGCAATCGATGATACGACCTATTTTCTGGGCTACTTCTATCCGCGAGTGAGCGTCTATAACGATACCAATGGCTGGGACTATGTCCCGTTTACAATGGGGCGTGAGTTTAACAACGATTACGCTGATTACAATTTTGAGGTCAAGGTTCCCAAAAACTTTGTGGTCTGGGCGACGGGCGATCTGCTGAATCCTCAAGAAGTGCTCCAGCCCACCTATGCCCAGCGGTTGCAAGCGAGTTTCGCGAGCGAGCAGGTGATGAATATCGCCCAGCCTGAAGCTCTCAAACAAGGGTTGGTTACCGCCCAAACCGATACTGTTACCTGGAAATGGCAGGCTCATGACGTTCCAGACATCGCCATTGCGCTGAGCAATCATTATATTTGGGACGCGGGCAGTGTTGTGGTTGACCCTGCAACGCAGCGCAGAGCCAGTGTACAGTCTGCTTACGCTGAGTCGGCAAAAGACTTTCAACCAATGGTCGAGTTTGGTAAACATGCCCTAGCTCGCGCCTCAACCCAATATCCGGGACTGCCTTACCCCTATAGCAAGACCAGCATTATCCTCGGAGGTGCCGCAGGTGCCGATGAAGAATATCCAATGATGGTGAACGATGCCTCAAATCTAGACAATGAGAATGCGAAGCCCTATCCGAATTATGCGTATACTCGCTTCGTCGCGACCCACGAGCTGCTGCACTCCTGGTTTCCGTTCTATATGGGGACGAATGAAAAGCGCTACCCCTTTATGGACGAGGGCTGGACGACAGCATTTGAACATTTGCTCATGAAAGAGGATTTGGGTGAAGAGCCGGAGATCGCCAGATTTCAACGGATGAGAGTTCTCGTTTGGTCATTACCATTCCCCGGAGCCGATTTACCGATCATCACGCCGCACGATGTACTATATGGTCGATCTGCGCCTTTCGCCAGCAATCAGTACGGCAAAGCAGCGCTAGGATATCTGGCGCTGAGAGAACTGATGGGTGACGCAGCCTTTAAACATGCGCTCCACGAGTTCATGGCACGCTGGCACGGCAAGCATCCCTTGCCCTGGGATATGTTCAACACCTTCAACAATGCCTCAGGCGAGAACTACAACTGGTTCTTCAACAACTGGTTCTTTAGCTACAATTACTTGGATTTGGCGATTAAGAGCGTACAGCCGACCGACAGTGGCTACGCCCTGCAGGTTGAGAACCTAGGCGGAATGGCGATGCCGTTTGATGTCAAGCTGGTCTATGCCGATGGCTCCAAAGCCAGCTTCCGGCAAACCCCTGGGATTTGGCAAGATGCGCCCCAGACCGCAACCGTCAGGATCAATAGTGCCAAACCTCTGAAATCGGTAGCGCTGGAAGGGGGCATTTTTGTCGATTTCAATCCATCCGACAACATCTGGGAACGTCCCTAGATGGTAGAGTGGGCAATGTCAATCCTACTACTGCGCCTATCTTCTGACCGTAACACCATTGGCTTAGCTAACTTACTTATTGATGGGGCGTTCTGAATGGTTGAGCAATCGCTGATAGACTTCTGCGCTTAACCACTCGGAAATAACTTTTTGAAAGCTAGCGTCATTCATATAGCGGGCAAAAATAGCTTCATTTTGATCAACTCGTTCAATAAAAATAGATTCTATAATTTGTCTGAAAAGTAGCCCAAAGTTATCTTTGGAGTTGGCTGCTGCGGCTTGTTGTAATTCGCTAGAGGCAAGGGCAGCCGCAATGATCTGATCGAAAAAAAGTTGATCGGCTTGGTTAAAATCGGTGCCGAAGCGACTATTAATTACATCAATTAATTGTGAGAGTTGCACGGAGCTTTCATGAGCCATGCCGCTACCAACCGCTTTAGGCCCGGTCAGTGACTCACCATAGCCTTGTTTAAGGTCGATCGAGCCTTCACTAATCTTCTGGAGTCGATAGTACTCAAGTTGCACTTCGCCATCAAAGTCATATTGTAGCCCTTGATTGCGATGAGGGAGTTTTGCTGATAAGTGACGGAGAAAGACGTAGCGTTTTTCTAAATCCGAATCCTGGTAGGGAATGACTTGACTAAGAAAGGCGTACAAGTTACGGAAGGCATTGAGATTGTTACGCCAGAGAATTGCTTCGTCAGGATCTTGAGTTTGAAAATGAATGAAGCGATCGCAGGCTGGATCAAGCGCTGCATTCATGGCTTGGTGGTCGGAGTGACTTTGGCGTTGCTTGGGCTTGAAGTAAATCTGGCAAAACCGATCGACTTCTTCGGGCAAATAAATACCTGATTGGTCTAAGTCAGTGATTAACTGGTAAAGCTGCTCTGGGGTTGCTTCTTCGCCCATTTCAGCCCCTTCATAAAATTGTTTGAAGGCGGTGCGAATTTCTTCGCGATCGTTGACGAAATCTAAGACAAACGTATCTTCTTTGAGCGGATGGATGCGATTCAGGCGGGATAGGGTTTGGACGGCTTGAATTCCGGCAAGGCGGCGATCGACATACATCGTGTGCAGCAAAGGTTGATCGAAGCCAGTTTGATATTTTTCGGCAACGAGCAAGACTTGGTAATCATGGGTGGCAAATCGCTCAGGGAGTTCTTTCTCTCGGATCCCGTCATTCATTGCTTCTTCGGTATAGGTCTTGCCTGTGATCTTGTCATCCTCGACAATGCCAGAAAAGGCAACGAGGGATTTGATCGGGTAGCCTTTTTCGCGAATGTATTGGTCGAAGCTCTGTTTGTAGCGGACGGCTTCGAGACGAGATCCAGTGACGACCATGGCTTTGGCTTTGCCGCCGATCTTATGGCAGGTAACGGTGTGGAAGTGCTCGACCATGACTTCGGTTTTTTGTGCAATGTTATGCGGATGGAGGCGCATAAACCGGGTAAGGGCAAGGGCAGCGGCTTTGCGCTCGACGTTAGGGTCTTCAGCGGAGTTGTGGGTCAGTTTGTAGTAGGTTTTGTAGGTGGTGTAGTTTTGCAGCACGTCCATGATGAAGCCTTCTTCGATCGCCTGTCGCATGGTGTACTGATGGAAGGCTTGACCATCGCGCCCAAAGAACTTGAGGGTTTTGTGCTTCGGCGTAGCGGTGAAGGCGAAGAAGCTGAGGTTGGCTTGGCGCGATCGCGCCGCCATACTGCGAAAGAGTTCAGTCATACTTTCTAAACCCTCTTCTTCTGCCCGTTGTTGCGCCTCCGCTTGCAGTTGTTCACCGCCTAGGACGCTTTTAAGTTCGATCGCCGTTTCACCTGATTGGGAACTATGGGCTTCATCAATGATGACCGCACAGCGACGAGTAGGTAGAAATCCTGTTGCTCCCTGCTGTTGACGGTCTTCGGCAAGTTTAAGCAACTGCTTCGTGACGTGGGGAAATTTTTGCAGGGTGGTGATGATAATCGGGATAGCATTTTCGAGGGCTTGGGTGAGCTGTTTCGAGTCTTTGTCGATTTTTTGAACCACACCTTGGCGATGCTCAAATTGGTAGATGGTGTTTTGCAATTGTTGGTCGAGAACACGGCGATCGGTGATGACGATGACGCTATCAAAAATGCGTTCGTTTTGGTTGGTGTGCAGAGAGGCAAGGCGATGGGTGAGCCAGCCGATCGTATTGCTTTTGCCACTACCAGCAGAATGTTCAATCAGATAGTTATGGCCAATACCTTCTTGCTGGGTAGATTGGATCAGATTGCGAACCGCTTGAAGTTGGTGGTAGCGGGGAAAGATCAGGATTTCTTTTTTGAATTTTCGGCCATCGTCATCGTGTTTTTCGTCTACTTGCAGGTGCAGGAAGCGAGCGAATAGATCCAGTAGGCTATCCCGTTGGAGCACGTCTTCCCACAGATAAGCCGTGCGGTAGGTGCGACTTTGCGGGTCGGGTGGATTGCCTGCACCGCCGTCGTGACCTTGATTGAAGGGGAGGAAGTAGGTGGCATTCCCAGCAAGTCGGGTGGTCATCCAAACGACTTCGGTATCGACGGCAAAATGAGCCAGGGTGCGGCGTTTGAACTCAAAGATGGGTTCGTGTTGGTCGCGATCGCGCCGATATTGGGTTTTGGCATCCTCGGCAGTTTGGCTGGTGAGAGGATTTTTGAGTTCGAGGGTGATCAGGGGAATGCCGTTGAGGCTAAGGGTAATGTCTATGATGCCGTTTTTAGCAGCAGTTGATGTGTTGGCGGGATAAGTGGCTTTAGATTTTTTGGCGGGTTTGCGGTACTGGAGTTGGCGAGTGATGCTGACTTGGTTGGCTTGGTAATGGGCTTCGAGGTCGGGGTTGAGGCTGTGGGCGGCTTTGAAGGTGGCGATGCGGAGGGTGCGACCGTAGCATTTGAAGCCATGACGCAGGACTTGCAGGCTACCGTAGGTGTCGAGCCATTTGCAAAGGTCGGAGAGGATTTGGATGGCGGTGTTGTTGCCGTGGAGTTTTTCCAGGCGTTCCCATTCTTGGGGTTGGGTTTGCTGGATAAAGCCGATCGCGACTTCGGGGAAGAGGGCGCGATCGCAGTCGAATTTTTTGGGACTGAGGTTGGTGTAGCCGTGATTCAGCAAATGGGCTTCGATCACACTTTCAAAATTAGCTTCTGTATGGCTGCTCATTTCGCCGACTTCATAGGAGTAACATCTTTAAGCAAACAGTAAATTCTCAAAGAGATTGACATCATCCCATCGGTAAACGGCAAAGTCTCGACGATCAGTGGTCAGAATTTTACCGTGGTGTAGAGTTTCTGCTAAAACCACCAGGGAGGCATCAGCATAGTCCATGGGTAAATCTGCATACTGCTGGATCAGAGATGCCATGCGCTGAAAATGAATGAGTTGAAGATCGAAAACTTGAAAAGCTTGCTCTGCTACATCGATTAAAAAGTTACATTCTTGTTGAATACCACCGCCTCTAGCTACAAGCAAGTAGCAAGTTTCGCTAATGACTGGATGGGTCGTTAACAATGGCTCATGAATCCGATTCAGCACAGAGAGCGCTTGCTGATGATACCTGTCGTTGGCATTAAACAACGCCAAGAAAAACCCAGTGTCAGCAATAATCATTTTTCATTGTTAATCAATGAATGAAATATTTTTTCTGATTGTTCTGACAAATTTGGATCTCCTTGAAAACTACCAATTAAGGGACTGTTTTTGAGACGAGCCAGAGGATCAGGCTCTGCATTGAGTTTCTGGTAATAGGTGTCGATCGCGGCTGAAATGGAGGACTGGAAATCCCGATCAGTTTTTTGCTGAATGAATTCCAGCTTTCTTCTATCGTCTTCGCTTAAATTAGCAATCGTTATTTCCATTGGGATTCTCCAATTTTCTTGAGAATAATATATAGATTTTAGCTCTTGGGGGCATCGTGGTCATTTTTTTGACTGCTTGGCTTGAGATTGGATGGTTTTTGTCCGAGTTTGAGCTTTTTCTTTTCGGCGAATATACTCTTCACAGGCTTGTTTGAGGACGAAGCAAAAAGGGCGAAATTGGCCTGTGGCATTGCGATCATACATCTTTTCTAGCAGATCCTTAGCTTGCTTGAGGCTGATTCCAGGTTCAAACAGAAGGGTGTCAATTGCCTGTTTTCGCAGTTCCGTGAGGGAAGCATCGGCGAGTTTGAGTCGATCGATCGTGGTTTGGGCAGCGATGTGATGGGCTGAATGAGCGGTAATTTTGCCTTCTAGATCGAATTGGAAAGCGGCTTCGCAGTGGGGGCTAAAGGGGCTGATGAAGTGTTCCTCATGGTACCAGTTAGCTTTGGCATGGGCACCGTAGGCGCATTGTCCAGCATTGGAACCGGGATAGGCGGCAAGTAGGTTATGGTAATCGACATCTTCGTGGCATTGAAAATAACGACTTTGGGGTTTGAGGTGTTCGATATGGGAGCGGGTGTCACTGATACGAATGCCAGTGTAGCCGCAAATATGGCCTTGGTCTGCCAGGAGACGTTGTTTGACGATCGTGCGGATATTGCTGGGTAGGTTGCAGTAGCGGCAGTTGAGGGTACCTTGGGTCTTGACCCATTGGGTAAGTTCGACTGGACTGGAGCTTTTTTCGATCCGTTTCATGGTATGACCTAACCGTTATTCAGCAAGCATTTGGAGGCGATCGACACGGGTTTGGAGCCGCACGAGTTCAGGAAATTCACCCACTTTTTCGCGTAGGGTGTCGATCGCATCAATGGCTTGGTCATAGTCTTCAGTTTTGATCAGGTTAGCAATTTGCTTGAGCGCGTCTTCGGTTTCGCGGTTCCGGGTGGTTGCACCCATGATGTATTTGAGAATCCAGTCAGTGTCCATGCCAAGGGATTGATCGGGATGGATGATTTCGCCGTCTTCGGCAATCAGGATGATGTTCTCGGGTGCGACTTCGCCGATGATCAGGGGGGAATGGGTGGTGGCGATGAATTGGCAATTGGGAAATGTGGTGGTGAGTTTGGTGACGATCGTGCGTTGCCATTGGGGATGCAGGTGCAGGTCGAGTTCGTCGATCAGAACCACGGCAGCGGCTTGCAGGGGATCGGCGAGGTGGGGATTGGCTTGGGAGAGGCGGCGGGCCAGATCGAGGACGAGGGCAAGGATGCCACGTTCGCCATCGGAGAGTTGACGCAGATCGAGGGGGACTCCGGCTTTGTCGATCAGCAGAGTTGTGTTGGTTTGTGAGGTAGATTTACCTTGTTTGTCGAGGTAATCGAAGGTTTCGCGCTGGACACGGATGTGGGTGCAGGTGTCGATAATGCTGGAAAGGGCGCTGGCGAGCACATCCAGGTGACGTTGGGCGTTGGGTGCGTTTTCGGCGGCTAGAACCGTTTGAGCCAGCCACCAGTCGGCAAATTCCATGAGGCGAAGTTCGCGATGATCGAGGGCATCGGCAAAGGCGGCGTTTTTACCGTGGGTGATGAATTTGGTACTGATGTTGGCGAGGGCACGGCGGGGGGAGAAGTAGATGGCAAGGGGTTGTTGGGCGGCATTTTTGAGGGATTTTTGGATCTCTTTGCCGTTAGGGGTGAGAATGCGACGATCGACATTCTCATAGGCTTGGTCGCGGATTTCGTCTGTGGGAGTGGAGGTGGCGCTGTAGAGAAAGCGGGGCTGATGGACGAGGTAGCGACATTCAAGCTTGGCGAGTTCTAAGGCGAGTTCTAATACCAATTTTATGTAAAGCTGCATGGAAAACATACGGCTGAAGCCCAGACCAGACAAGGAAAATATTCTGTGTAGCGTCACAGAAAATTGGTATAAGGTGAGTTCTAAGGTGAGTTCTAAGGTGAGTTCTGCGGTCAGTACGTTTTGGGTGACGTTGATATCTGCATCGGCAAAAGTCAGCGGTTTGCTACGCGATGGGGAGAACTGGGGCAGCGCTTGGGAAAGCAGGATGCGGAGGGTATCGAGAATTGTGGATTTGCCGACTCCGTTAATGCCAACGATCAAATTCATGCCGGGTTGAAAGGTGATTTCGGCATGGCTGAAGGCGCGGATGTGGGTCAGGGTGAGGTGACGGAGTTGCATGGGCTAATCGGGAATCTGGAGTTGCCCAGTGACAGCGGCAGAAATTAGAGAAGTGCGGCGCTCTTGAAGAAGTGAGATCGTGCTCCGAGTTGCTGAAAAAAGCCTGTCTATTTTATCGGTACTTATCTGAAGGTATTCAAGAATCTCAATCTGTTCTTCAATAGGTGGAATAACTATCGGCAAATAGCTATAACGGTTGGGGTTCAGATTAGCTTGCCCAATAGCTGGCAATGCTTCACTTCGTGCCCATTTCAACATAGGATCTGAATTCAGTGAATAGTTTAAAAAATCAGGTAAAACATCTTTCCCACAGCGCATTCTCACCAGATAAGAAGCAAACGAAACAGGAAATTCCTGGTACTCTCTGAAAATCCCTACTTTACCAACTTGGTCTAGACTATTCGTGCGGTTAAACAGTAAATCTCCTGGTGCAAGCATCAATAATGGGTCAACTTCTTTCACAAAACCTACATTTTTATAGTGAATCTCACCATCATAAATATCACCCATTCGGAGAACAGCTACTTTCCCTTCTACTCCCACTGATTCAGAAATGCCATAATCCATTTGGGAAATGACGCGCCTGAGATATGTGACTTGCCAATGTCGAGGAACTTCTCCAATTAAAATACTCCTAGAATCTTCCATCAGCACATCAGCGTTTAACCCACGGGTGACTGCCTGGGTAATCAAGGCGCGTCGCTTTTCTGCCAAGAGTTCTAGCAGGCGTTTTTTGGCAGCAATCAGGGCATCGAGTTTTTGGGTTTCGCGATCGAGATACTCAGCAATTTGACGTTGTTCAGATAGCGGTGGGACATAAATTTCTATACTGCCTAAATCAGATGCATTAATTGCCGGATAACTAATACCCACTGAACGTGACACGACTTCACCAATAAATTCAGGTGCACGCAGCGCATATTTGCAGTAATTCTCATCTAGTCTTTCGTGTTTTGAACGTACTACCGCAAACCCCGTAGAAACAATCAGGTTATTGGGCGGAGACTCAATAGGGGCTATAGCTTGCAAGTAAGTTCTAACTGTCGAAATAATGATGTCTCCATCACGGACGATACGACGAGCACGACTCGGAGCATCTTCAAATCTATATTCTGCTATCTCACTAATTTCGCCATTTGAATCTACATTTCCAATGTCAATATACTTAATCTCTTGACATGGATCGGTTTGTTCAGTCAACGCCTCATCATTAATGGTTGCCAAGTATTTCAGAGGCTCTTTCGCATAAATAATCACCCAATCACCTCCCGCAATAGATGTAAGATTTTCTCTTCCATCTCCCGCAAATCTGCATCAATTTCCGCTAACGGTCTAGGCGGCTGATACTCATAGAAATAGCGATTAAAATTCACCTCATAGGCGCTGCGAATCTTCTCCCCATCCGCCCAAGCATCCGCCACATGGGGTTCCACCTCCTCACAGAAATAGCGCACCACCTCATCTTTAAGTTCCACATTCTCAAAGTCTCGCAGCTTCGTATCCGGTTCATACAACCGCTCCCACTTGCCATCTCCCACCGGAAACCAGCCCCACACCCGCGCATTCGGCTCTTTTTTAGCCTTGCGCTGTTTCAACACCACTGGCTCTGCTTCTGGCTCCACTATCGTAAAAGTCGAGCGAAACAGCTTTAGCTCAGGGCTTTTCCATTTGCTCTCCCGTTCCTCCAGCAATTGCTTCAGCAAACGGTCAAATTCATTCCAATCCGTCCGAGGCGATTTGCCCAATTTCTTCTCGATCGCCTGTACATCCTCCAACAAATGCGGCGCAACATCCAAAAAGTCACTCTTGCGCTCCAGCGTCATCTCATACACCAACCGCAACGGACGCTCAATTGGCACCCGGTTGTAACCAAAATCCGCATTGTCAAAAATCTTGCTGGTCTTGGTTTCGGTAAACTGCCCATATTCCCGCACGATCGCCGCAATATCGTCTTCGCCCAGATAACGCCGCTTATCGCCCAAACTGCGCCGCATCGGTTGCCAGCGATCGCGTCCATCAATCAACTGCACCTTGCCCTGACGGTGCGCCTGCTTGCGATTCGTCACCACCCAAATATAGGTGCCAATCCCAGTGTTATAAAACATCTGCTCCGGCAACGCCACGATCGCCTCTAGCCAGTCGTTTTCAATAATCCACTTACGGATCTCGCTCTCACCACTGCCCGCACCGCCTGTAAACAGAGGTGAACCGTTAAACACGATCGCCAACCGTGAGCCATTTTGCTTCTGTTCCAGGTTCAACGGCTGAAACTTACTCACCATATGCTGCAAAAACAACAGTGAGCCATCATTCACCCGTGGCAACCCCGCCCCAAATCGCTTGGCAAACCCATAGCGATCATGCTCCTGTTTCACCTCCTTTTGTTGCTTCTTCCAATCCACGCCAAACGGCGGATTCGCAATCAAATAATCAAAGCGATCGTCTGGAAACTGATCATCAATCAACGTATCGCCAAACTGAATATTGCTCTTGTCATTGCCTTTGAGTAATAAATCGGAAGCGGCGATTGCAAAGGCACGCGGGTTAAAATCCTGCCCAAACACATACAGCTTGGCCGCAGAATTATTCTCTCGCAGATAATTCTGTGCCTCTGCCAGCATTCCGCCCGTCCCGCAGGTCGGATCCAGCATCTTACAAATCAGCGGCTTGGTCAGCACCGCATCATCGGGATCAAACAGCAAATCCACCATCAACCGAATCACTTCCCTGGGCGTAAAGTGATCCCCAGCGGTTTCATTGGCTAATTCATTAAAGCGTCGAATCAAATCCTCAAACAGCAACCCCATCTGGATGTTATCCATCACCTGGGGATGCAAATCAATCTCACAAAACCTAGACACCACCAGATACAGGATATTCGCTTCCCGCATTTTTTCGATTTCGGCGGTGAACTCGAAGCGATCAAAAATATCCCGAATATTTTTAGAAAACCCATTGATATAGGTCATTAGATGCTTATCGATGTTGTCCGGGTCGCCCTTCAAACCGCCTTTGCGCTTCCCTGAGCCATCATCCGTCCCCTCAAAGCTAAATTCCGAATGATTATGAAACCGTTCTCCGGCAATCTGATTGAGAATTGGATCACGCACGGCATCTGGTTTATCCTGCCACTTGGCATAAGCCCTGAGCACCTCTACTTTCGTTGGGGCTAGCACACAGTCAAACCGCCGCAACACCGTCAACGGCAACATCACCCGCTCATACTGGGGCGGACGATACGGTCCCCGCAGCAGATCAGCAACCTGCCAGATAAAATTTGAGAGTTGGTGATGATGGTCTGCCATGAATGCCCCAGGATGATTGAGACCACTTTATCTGAGAGCGGAGTCAAAAAACTCTAAACCGTACCGAGATTCTTCCATCCTATCGTTGCCAGAGGCACCCGTAAACCTGAAGATGCAGGCGATGTTGCGTTTAAACAAGCGCTCCACGAGTTCATGGCACGCTGGCACGGCAAGCATCCCTTGCCCTGGGATACGTTCAACCCCTTTAACGATGCCTCAGGTCAGAATTATAACTGGTTTTCAACAACTGGTTTTTTAGCTACAATCACTTAGATTTGGCGATTAAGAGCGTGCAGCCAACAAAGGGCAGATCACTCTTCAGGTTGAGAACCTGGGCGGGATGGCGATGCCGTTTGATGTCAAGCTGGTCTATGCCGACGGCTCTAAAGCCAGATTCCGGCAAACCCCTGGGATTTGGCAAGATGCGCCCCAGACCGCAATCGTCAGGATCAATAGTGCCAAACCTCTGAAGTCGTTAACTCTGGAAGGGGGCATTTTTGTCGATTTTGTCGATTTCAATCCATCCGACAACATCTGGGAAAGTTCCTAGCCAACCCTGCTGTTCCTGCCATTTATCTAGTTTCTTTCACGCATAACATCACCCATGAATACTCGTTTGACTCGCTTCTGTAGACTTATCCTAACCGCAACCCTGTTCGTCGCCGTTACCTATACCGAGAGTCAAGCAATGATCGCCAACGATCGCCCCAAATTTGGAGCAGCTTGGCAGTCCGCAGACTGTGCTACTTTCAAACTTGCCGCCTTAGTTGCAGCTCTGTCTGACTGTGGCTATGTCACGGTGCCAGAGCGACACAAACAACCCAATGGCCGCACGATTCAACTCGCGGTGGTCAGAACCCGCAGCATTGGCGATCACCCTGCTCCAGATCCCTTGTTGATCGAACAGGGCGGCCCCGGCGATAGCACCATTGGGGTCTTCCCCACCAAGGGGCTGCCCTTCCTGCCGATTCTGCCCAGGATGTTGCAAGAGCGGGATTTGGTATTTGTGGAGCAACGGGGCACCGAACTCTCTCGGCCTTTCTTTGCCTGCCCCGAGGAAACCGACCACGAATTAGCCGTAGCAAGGGGCGAACTCGACCCGACCGATACCAAGTGGATGGTGGCCTGCCGCGATCGCAGTATTGCTGAGGGCATCAACCCCAACGCTTTTAGTACTGTGGAGAACGCCGCCGATATGTACGCTGTGGCCGAGGTGCTGGGCTACAACCAGTTCAACTACTACGGGGTTTCCTATGGCACGCTGCTGGGGCAGTACGTATTAGAGCAAGCCAAAGAACATACTGCCCAACTCCGCAGCGTGATTCTGGATGGGGTGGTGACGCCGACTATTGACTTTAACCTGGCCGCCACCTACACCTTTAGTCAGGCGCTCCGCAATCTATTTGTCGCCTGCGCCGCAGATGCTCAGTGCAACCAAGCCTATCCCAACCTGGAAGCCACGTTTCTGGCCCTGCTCGATCGCCTCGACCAACAGCCTACCCCCTTGCAGCTGACTATTCCCAGCAGTGGAGAAACGCTCGACACCACAATTGATCGCGATGAATTTCTGCTGGCCTTTGGGCCCTACATGGCAAACAGCAATAACGCCCCGACCCTACCCAAAAACATCTATCAGGCCGCTAAAGGCGACTTCAGCTGGCTGATGGAAAATCTATCAGGGAACCTGGAGGCAGAGGGCGCGAAGGGGATGTATCACAGCGTGCTCTGCTCGCGGATCAACTCGGTTCAGACAGATGCCTCGACGCTGCTTCCGCCCCCCTACGAGCAGCTGATTCCGGTGGGGATGAGTCAGAGCGACCGGGTTGAGCGCTTCTGCGAGGTGCTACAGATGGAGCTAGAGGCACCTTTCACCTACGACAACCTCGATATCCCTGTGCTGCTGCTGAACGGTGCCTACGACCCAGTCACGCCCCAAGCCTACGGCGAAGCGGTGGCCAGCAATTTGGCCACGGCCTATATCTATACCTTTCCTGGGGTTGGCCACGGCTCGTTCTTTGCCCCTGCCGCCACCCCTGCGGGAGCCTGTGTGGCGGCAATCGCGGTCGATTTTCTCGCCGACCCCCGGCAACAGCCCGACAGCAAATGCCTCTCTGAGGTGAAGCCTATTTTTGAGTACGAGTAAGTCGCGGTTCGGGTTTTGTCAGTCAATCAGCTGGGATTACTTGTTGATAGGTGCAGATTTGATCGGCTGCTCAGTGGCTGACCAGCGGCCAAAGAAGTCATGCAGCAGCAGATAGAAGCAAGGGATGATAAACAGCGTTAGCACCGTGGCCAAAGCCAAACCTGAGAACACCACGATTCCTAGCGGCTGAAGGAATTCACCGCCCTGCCCCAAGCCCAACGCTAGGGGAAACATCCCTAGCACCGTTGTAATCGTCGTCATCAGCACCGGGCGCAGTCGCTGAGGCGCAGCTTGCAAAATTGCTGTTCGGCGGTCTACGCCCTCTCGTTCTCGAATCTGGTTCGCTAATTCCACCATAATAATCGCGTTGTTGACGACGATACCCACTAGCAGTACCGCCCCGACAATGACAGTCGCGCCAATTGCCGTCTGCGTGATAAACAGGCCCCAGATGCCGCCTGCTAAAGCCAGCGGCAGCGTGAACATGATCACCAGTGGATCAACCAAAGAGTTGTACTGTACGGCCATTACCACAAACACCAAGAAGGCTGCTAGCCCTCCCAACAGCGGCAGCGTAGACTGAATATCCTGATTGCTTTGAGCCGCTGCGCTGGGCAGGCGACTCACGCCTTGGGGAAGTTCAATCCCCGCCAAGATGCGGTCAACCTCAGCTAAGGCATCGCCCAAACTTGCGCCCTCATTCAAGGTTCCGGCAATCAGATAGACCTGACGCTGGTTGATGCGCTGAATCTCACCAGGAGCCTGCCCGCGCTGAATCTGAGCAATATCGCCCAGCCGCACCAGCTGGCTATCTTCAGTAAACAGCGGCAGGGCTTCGATCTGAGACGGGCGGCGAATTGAATCTTGGTCGAACTGGACGCGGATATCCACCAGGCGGGTGCCGCGCTGAAGCTGAGTGGGCACTGCCCCTTCAATTGCCGTGGTCAACACATCCCCAATATCTTGAATGTTCAGATTTAGATCGGCGGCGCGTTCTCGGTCGAGCCGAATCTGAATCTCTGGCTGTCGGCTGTCGGCATCCGGTCGAACGCTGGACAGCGTTGCCTGCTGTTCTAAGGCTCTCAGCACCTGCTGTCCGGCTTGCTCTAGTATTTTGGCATCTTCACCCTGAAGAATCACATCCAGGTCTGAACGAACGGGGGAGTTGCTCAGAATCAGTCCCCTGACGCGACCAGGGCTGAGCCGCAGACGCACGTTCACTAGATTGAGCTTCGTGAACTCTCGGGATACGCGCGATGTATAGGCTTGAATATCGCTGCCCGACTTAAGCGCAATTGTGCTGGAGGCTCGCAGTGCGTTTTCGCTGGTGTTGCTGCCAAACAGCGAACCGCCGACCGTTGAGAAAACCGATTCAGTTTCGGGCTGTGCCAGCAGAATATCATCTACCGCATCCATAATTTTGCGGCTAGTTGCCAAGGGCGTTCCGGGCGGAAACTGGGCGTTGAGATTGGCCTGTCCGGTGTTGATCTGCGGCAGAATTTCTTGAGGGATTTTCCCCAGGATGACCAAACTACTGCCGCCTAACAGCAAGAACGTGAGGCTAATCGCCAGCAGTCGCCGCCGCAAAATGCGATTGAGCAGTCGGGTATAGCTCTGCGTTGCGGCATCAAAGCGGCGGTTGAATGCCTTCAGCAGCCAGAGATTGCCAATGCCGCTGCTTTTACGGATGGCCAGCAGCCGAGCAGCCAGCGCTGGGACAACGGTAACGGCAACCAGAATGGAGGCGGCAACCGAAAAGCTAATCGTCAGAATTAGCTCATTGAACAGCAGCGCAATAAAGCCACCAATCAGCAAAAAGGGCAAGACGGCAACCAGGTTGGTTGAGGTCGATGCAATCAGCGCCGACTCGACAGATTGGCCGCTGCGAGCTGCCTGCTCGACCATCTCGTGAGCGCTCAAGCGACTGCGGGCATCTTGACCAGGCGTCATGCCGGCATCTTCGGCAATCGTTTCTAGCATCACAATGGAGTTATCTACCACAATCCCCACGCCCAGCGCCAAGCCACCAAGGCTGAATATATTAATCGATAGACCAAACAGCCGCATCAAGATAATTGCAGCCAGGGTCGCCATCGGAATCGAAAGGACGATAATCAAGGTCTGTCGCAGGGAGCCTAAAAACAGCAGCACGGCCACAGCCGCCAGTCCAGCCCCGATCAATCCCGCGCTGGTGACGTTAGAGATGGCGTTTTGAATAAAAATTGATTCATCCAGGGTGGAAATTATCTGCATATCTTGCGGGACGATGCCGCTCTGGCGGAGCTGCTCAATCCGTTGCTTTACCCCCTCTACCACTTCGATTGTGTTGGCATCGGGCTGCTTTTGAATGCTGACTTTGACGGCGGGCCGTTTGTCAAGCGAGACAAAAATCCGCTGCTCTTCCGTGCCATCTACCACCTCGGCAAAATTTCGTAGATAGACGCGACGACTGGCGGTTGGGCTAGAGTTAGCGGTGTTATTGGAATCATCAGAACTGTTGGAATTAGCGCTATTAGAACTACCGCTAGCTGCTGCATCTGCCACTGTAAAAGATAGATCGCGCAGCTCTTCGGCATCTTGAAATCGCCCCACGGCTCGCGTCAGGGGTTCAGAAAGCTCGCCTAAGATGCGCCCGCCTGAGATATCTTGATTGGTTTCTGCCAGTTCGGTTAACACCTGGTTGATGCCAACTCCAGCCGACTGAAGTCGGTTCAGATCGACTAAGACCCGCACTTCTTCCGGGACGCCACCCGAAACATCGACTGTCGCCACCCCTTCAACCACGCCCAGCTCGCGCGCCAACTCTTCGTCCGCAAACACCCGTAAATCCACGTCTTTTAGAGACTCCGAGGCCAGCGCCAGCTCATAAACTGGTAGCTGCGACGGATCGACCTTAAACAAACGCGGTGATTCGACCACTTCTGGCAGGTTTGACTGAGCACGGTTAAAGGCAGCCGTCGCGTCATTGAGCGCTTGGTCAATATCGCCACCCGGCTCAAAATACAGATCGATGCTCACCTGTCCTTCTCGCGTTTGGGAATAGACCTGCACCACGCCCTCGGTAGCCGAAAGCGCCTCTTCTAGCGGTCGCGTCACTTCATCAATGGCCACTTCTGGTGAGATGCCCGGCACATCTAGCCGCAGACCAATCCGGGGATAGGTGATAGAAGGCAGCAGATCAACTTGGAGGCTAAAGATAAAGAATACGCCAATTACAAGCACGGCTAACGTTAGCATTAACGTGCCGATATGCTGACGGACAGCGGTACTGCTAATGCTGAAGCTGGCGGGTTTTGGAGTCTGCATGGTGGGTGAACAGAGGATAGATTGGCAGCGGGCAATCAGAGTAATTAGAGCAAATCCTGAGATATTCTATTGCTGAGCCTCTGAAATAAAACTCAGGCGAACCGGGTCGCCATCTTTCAGTTCGCCACTGCTGCGAACCACAAACCGTTCTCCGGGTTCAAGCCCCGACAGCACTTCTATCCGCTCGTCTTCGCGATTGCCTAATCGCACCGTGCGGGCTTCGACAACAGGATTCTCTTGAGTATTTTCGGCATTATTGCCTGCGGTATTTTGCGGCTGACTTTTACCTCCCTTCACCACAAAGATTTGGGCGGTTTGGGGTGACGCAATAGGCTCTGCATCTGCCGAGTTTTCGGCTACCGAGTTGCCTGCGGGCTGAATGGCAGTTTCAGGAATGATAATTTGCTGCGCTTCCAATGCGCCAAAGCTCACTCGCGCCAGCAGCCCCGTGCCGATTCTGCGGTCTGGATTGGCAATCGTGACTTCGACGGGTACGAGCCGAGCCACTGGATCAGCGGCTGGCGAGATTTGGGAAACCCGCCCAACAAACGTCTGATTTGGAAAGGCATCGAGCCGGACTTGTGCAGGCGTTCCCACCCGTAGCTCTGCCAGCTCCAATTCTGAAACCTGCACCTCCACCTTGATCTGGCTCAAATCGCCGAGCCTGAGAATCTCGCTGCCCACCTGCGCCAAATCTCCCGGTTCTAGCGCTCGCTCTAGTACAGAACCTGTGACCGGGGCAGTGAGCACCGTGTAAGCCTGTCGCTGCCGCGCCTGAGCTACTAGCGCCTGCTGAGAAGCAACGCGCCGCCGAATCGCCTCAACTGCCCGCTGCCGGGTTCGCACCTGCTGCTCTGCTGAGCGCACCGCCTGAGCTGCTGTGCTCGCTGCCGTCCGATCCAGCTCGGCAGCCTGCTCAGAAATTGCGCCTTGCCGCACCAGTTCCGCCGAACGCTCAGCATCTGATTGCGCCTGCTGCAATTCTAGTTCTGCCTGCCTCACGAGTGCTCTGGCTTCTTCAACATCTGCTTCTAGGCTCGCCACTTCTGCTTGGCGAGCTGCCACTTCGGCACTGGCTTCGGTGACTGCGGCTTCCAGCAAGCTGTCGTCTAACTGCACGAGTGCCTGCCCCTGCTGAACCGGGTTGCCAACATCCGCATTGATATCTAATATCTGCCCTTCAGCGCGCGAGCGCAGCGATATCTCTCGGTAGGGCAGCGTTGTCCCAGTCAGCTGCTGAGTCGTCGCTAGCTCAGCGTTGCGGGCAACGGCAACATCTACTGCCACTGCCTGCTGCTGGGTCTGGGCAGGCTGAGTCTGAGCCTCGCCAGGTAACAAACCGCAGCCTGTAGGGAGCAACAATCCGAGCATCCAGAGCTGATTCAGAGCCTGAAGTTGGGATTGACTGAGCATCTGAGCCAGCTTAGTAAGCGTTGAAATCATAGCTCTCAGGCTTATATTACAAAAGGCATAGACAGTTTGTTAAGTTTCATTAAAGCACCTCAGAGCAGCAATTTGTCCTCTCTCTAAATGACGATTCTATAATTCATTTAATCTGCTTACAGCAGTGCAGTTGTAGAGAGGCCATATATCTCAAGGCAGCTTTTAGAGGTTGACTAATGCCGATTGCGATCGCGCTCTAGATCATAGATTACTTTTTCAATGACCCAATTCGGCGAGCGATCAGGATGAGTTTGTTGAACATGAGTCAGCAGCCGATGGGCAGCGTTCCGGTCATTGTGCAGCTGCCGCAGCAGCTTCTTTTGCAGCCGTGAATTTACCTGTCCAGATGACTGTCCAGATGACTGTTTGGCTGACTGGGGCAGATACGCCCGCTTAGCGCTGTAAGCAATCACTCCAGCCCCCGCGCCGACAATTGCTAACCCGGCGATTGTCTGAGCAGCATGGGTGGAGTCGCCCGCAGCATTGGGTTCCGCTGCCATTGCCGGACGCGGCATTGCCGTAGACAGAATGCCAAACGTTGCACCTAACGCTAGACTAAGCTGAAAAAGTTTTGACTTTGACTTTGACATAAATTCAAATTCTCCTTGAAATTAACTCCAAAATTAGCCAACAATTTGTGCCGCAATACCCTGAGCGCGATCGATCGGGATCGCAAATCCTAAGCCCTGCGTGCGACCAATAATCGCCGTGTTCATACCAATTACTTGACCCTGCTGATTGAGCAGTGGGCCACCAGAATTGCCAGGGTTAATCGCAGCATCAGTTTGAATGAAGCGATCCTGTCGATTTGGCGAACCAATGGCGCTCCCGGCACGATCGGTGGCGCTGATAATGCCGACTGTGACAGTGTGATCCAGCCCTAGCGGATTGCCAATGGCGATCGCCCATTCACCCGGCTGAACTTGAGCTGAATTGCCCAACATGACAGTGGGCAGATTGGTGGCTACGATGCGAATCACTGCCACATCCGCCGATTCATCTTTCCCTAGAACTTCACCTGTAAAACTGCGGCCATCGCCCAAGGTGACGCGCACACTCGTCGCCCGATCGACCACATGAGCATTCGTCAAAATCAAGCCATTCGCATCGAAAATAAAGCCTGACCCCATTCCCCGAACCGTTCCAGATTGACTGCGCTGAGAGGCGCGAGCTGAATCAATGCGGACAACAGCAGGGCTGACGGATTCAACAACAGCGGTGACAAAGTTGGAATTGGCACCTGCATCAGTCGATTGGGCGACCGCTGGCGCAAATAGCTGATTTTGGAGCGGCGTTGGACGATTGAGCAGCGAGGAAACTGCAATTGATCCAGCGAGCAAAGTTGTGAGATAAACGGCTGTTTTTTGCATGATTAAGGCGTGAGGAGTTAAAAGTTAGGAATTAGAGGCGAGCAGACGTTCTAGAACAGCGATCGCAAATTGAGTGGTTTGGTTCAGAAGTTGAGCATTGACCTGTCGATCGTGGGGTGAATGATAGTTCGGCTCCAGGCCGCGCGTGAAAAACAAAACCGGCACGTCAGCCGCCGCAAAAGCAGCGTGATCGCTAGCGCCAGCTGCGTCAATCGTCTGAATCGAAGCGCCTGTTTTAGCCAGCTCTGTCTTAGCTAGATCGGTTGCGAGCTGAGTTAGCTGGGCTGTACCGCTGACCTGGAGATCAGCATTGACGCCAACCATGTCGAAGTTGAACATACCGCTGAGCTGACTCAGCCACTGGGGTTGAGCTTGGCGTACAAAAGCCCGCGACCCCTGTAGGCCGTCTTCTTCGCCATCGAAGGCGACAAACCAAGCTTGGCGACTCAGGGGCGTTGCCGATAGCTGCCGCGCCAGATCGAGCAGAACGCCGGTGCCTGATGCATTGTCGTTGGCACCTGGAGAACCCGCCACCGAGTCGTAGTGAGCGCCCAGCAGCAGATTGGGCTGCGTCACGCCTGCCATACGGGCAATCACGTTGCGACCACTAACGGTTTCCTGGCTCACATTTACCGCTAGCGTGGCAGCAGTCAAGCTAGACAGCGACTGCCCCGCCTCGCCCCCCAGCGATAAAACCGGAATGGTTGCCTCACCCCCTAGCGTCCCGCGAAAATTATTGCTGTCGCGGTTGACAATCACTAGGCCAACCGCGCCCGCTGCCGCTGCATTGTTCGCCTTGTCCAGAAAGCGAATTTCGCCGCGCTGCACAACTGCGATTGCGCCCTGTGAATTGACCTGAGCAAAATCCTCGCTGCGCCCTACGCCAGGAACAGCTACCAGCCGCGCCGTCAAATTGCCGGGAATTGAACCGTTGAGCGCGCGGCCTGTTAGCCTGGAACCCTCAACAGTCAGACTAGAACCGCGATCGACAAACTTGGAATAGCTGAACGGCTGGATTTCCGTTACGTATCCTGCCTGTCGAAACTCAGCTTCCAGATAGCGGCTAGCCTGTTCGCTGGCTGGCGTTCCAGCCACCCGTGCGCCAATCGCCACGAGCGCATCAACATCCGCAGCGCTGCTTGGCGACTCTGTGCTTGGCGACTCTGTATCAGTCGGTAGTAAGGTCAGGGGCAACTTGTGTTGATCAATTGCCTGTTCAACTGTCTGTCCAATTGTCTGTCCAATCAGCGCGGCTGACTGACTACAGCCGGTCAGACTAAGACCCAAGACAGCCAAACTCGCAGCAATTAGCTTGGCTGGGCGAGGTTTTAATTGAATCAACTGTGAACGGCTACTCGTGGGCTGCATCGGGCTTTCCTGACTTTCAATTGCTATTGTGAGCGGCAAAAGTGACAGGAAAGTGTCATGCTTTTCAAGATCAGGCTTTTAGCGGTAGTTCAATCGTAAAGGTCGATCCCTGACCCAAGGTACTCCTCACCGTAATCTGCCCGCCGTGCGCCTCCACAATCTGCTGCGCGATCGCCAGCCCTAGCCCAAACCCTCCCGTCTGACGAGTTCTAGCCTGATCAACACGGTAGAAGCGATCGAAGATGTGAGGCAAATCAGTTGGAGCTATGCCAATACCGCTATCCTCCACCTGTACGATCGCTCGCCGTGACTGCGTAAATACTTGCAGCGTAATCTTGCCACCTTTAGCGGTGTACTTTATGGCGTTATCCAACAGATTCTGAACTGCTTGCTGAAGTAGTTCTGGATCAGCCCGCAAGCAGAGCGACTGATTGGAAAACTGATTGGGAAACTGACTGACAAAGCTCAAACCCGCTGCTGCGGCTGCCGCCGCATAATCATCAGCTAACGGTTGCAGCAACTGCACCAGATCTAGGCTCTCCAGCACTTCAGCCGTCAAGCCATCGTGCCGTGCCAAAAACAGCAGGTTGTTGACTAGACAGTTCATCCGCTTGGTGGTCTCCACAATTTTGTCTAGCCGCTGCCGAGGCTGAACCAGATCATCTGCCGGGGCGAGCAGACCGACTTGAGCATTGCTCAAAATTGCCGCCAGCGGAGCGCGGAGCTCGTGCGACGCATCTGCCGTAAACCGCTGTAGCTGGTCATAGGATCGTCGGATCGGCTGCATCGCCAAGCCACCCAACAGCCAGCCTGCTAAACCAATCAAGCCGAGCGTCGCGGGAACCCCCAGCGCCAAAAATAGCTGCGTTCGCTGAAGCTCTGCCTGAACGGGCGCAATTGACACGGCCACTTGCAAATAGCCAATCAACTGCCGCTGACGATAGACCGGCAGCGTTGCCTGTCGGAGCTGCCGGTCAACAATCGTGGCAAAGCCCAGCTTCCCAACTGACTGCTGAGCCGATGCATCGCCGATAAACTGCTGGAGCCGGCGTTCAGCGTCGTACCAGCGGATGTAGACGATCTCATCGGGCGACTTGCTCTGCGCCAATTCAACCTGCCACTGCCGCTGAGCTTGTTCCTGAGTTTGTTCTAGTCGATAGCTGCTAGCAGCGGCGATTGCTTTGCTGCGTGAATAGAGCGATTGGTCAAATGATCGCAGCTGATCTTGGCCTTCTCGCGAGTAAACGACAGTGGCAAAGAAAATCAAAATTCCCCCCATCGATAGGGTGAACCAATAGGCCAGTCGCTGTCGGCTGCGATTAAACATCTGGCGCGGGTGGCGCGAGCCGATAGCCCATGCCGTACACGGTCTCCAGCCAGTCTTTCGCCCCCACCGATTCGAGCCGCTGCCGCAGTCGGCGCACCAACGTTGATACGGCGTTGCTCTCCGGCTGAGTGCCCCATTCCCACAGCGATCGCTCGATTTGATCCCGTGAGAGCAGTTGATTGGGGTGGCGCATCAAATACTCCATCAGCTGAAATTCCCGCATTGAGAGCTGTGTTTGCTGCTGATTGCGCTCAATCGCCAGTTGATTAGTATGCAGCTGTAAGCCTTCGAGCACCAGAGTATCGCCTTTCCAGAGTGGTGATCGTCTACCCAAAGCCCGCACTCGCGCCAGTAGCTCGATCACATCCACCGGCTTGACCAGATAATCATCTGCGCCCGCATCTAGTCCGGCAACTTTATCAACCGTGGTATCTTTGGCGGTGAGCATCAAAACGGGTGCCGTTCCCGTCTGTCGGTACTGACGACAGAGCTGCAAACCGCTGATCTTGGGCAGCATCCAGTCTAAAATCAGCAGGTCATAGGTTTTCACAGACAGCAGCCACTGCGCCATGTCGCCGTCTGCTACCGCATCCACAATATGTCCTGCCCCGGACAGGGCTGCATGTAGCGGTTCCGACTGTTCGAGATCGTCTTCTACCAGTAGAATGACCATAGGCAGCCAGCAATTCGACTCCTTTCAGTTTGCCAAATAATTTGCCGGTATGGTTTGAATAATACGACTTGAACTATTCATTTAAGCTATGCGATTAAACTATGCAACTAAACTATGCGATTAGGACTGGATTGGCTAGCGCTGCCGCTGTTGGGACTGCTGTTTTGGGCGCTCAGCAGCTTGATTGGCCAGCAGTTGCTCAATCGATCGAATCCGATCACGCCCGCTTTGCAAATTGAGCCATCGCCATCCCTCTCTGTGCAAGTGCTGTCTATCAAGGTCGAAATTGATCAAGATCGCGGCGTTTCTCAAGTCAGCGTTCGGGCCGTCACCAGTGTGATCAAACAGCAGAAATTTAAGATTTCCGCCGTTGATACGAACCAAGTAGAAGCGGCAATTGCCCAGCAGCTCAAGCTCTCTCCTCAGCAGGTAAAAGCCCTAATTCGCTATCAGGTGGAGTGACCCTTGAGATTCGTTCCTCAACTGCTCAACGCCCTTGAGCGAGTTGACTGTGTTGTAACCATCGATGCCATGGGCACTCAAACTGAGATTGCGATAAGGGTTCATGTCTAGTTTGTGACGATCAGGCCACAATCAGCGGACGGATTTGATCAGCAGTTGTTTGACTCGCGCTATCTGCGGTAACAATCTCGATTTGATCCGGACTGCCCGCACCCAAGCCCAGTTCAACAGCGCGTTTGATCTGCTCCAAGTCCCAAACTGAGCCTTGAGCCACAGTTGAAGATGTTCCCAATGAGCGCAGGATCCCAATCGCCACCACATCTACAGCTACCCGGTCTGTTCCGGCTAAAATCACGCCCGGTTTTGCAACATCTCCGGCTTCCGGCCCGCCGTTGACAAACGCTTCGACTCCATCTAACAGCACCAGCGCTGGACTATAGACTTTGTTGGCTTCAGCAATCATCAGGCGCTGATGCGGCGAGGAATGCAGCTCCCCCATGTAGTTGTAGGAGTCACCTGGCACATATTTAGCAACTAGCCCGACAGTATTCTTCAGCGAGAGCGTAAAGTGACCGCCAAAGCGATGGGTCTTGAGGCAGCAGGTATTCACCACAGCTTCAGCTTGCAGAGCCGGACGGGCAAAGGCAAACCCTTTCGACCAGTGAGTGCCTGCGGGTGGAAAATACTGCCAGTCGGCTTGGCTGAGTTCATCCAGGACAATCGCATTCAGCCCATAGCGGTCTGCCAGCTCAAATACACCTTTAGTCTGCATGGCCTGCCGCGTCTCTGCCATGCCGGAGCGGTCGCCTACTGTGATTTGTCCAGCGCCTGCGTTCTGTAATTCCTGCACGAGCGCTTCGAGCAGCGCCGTGTCGGTAGAGGCGGGCGCTGGGTCAGCGGTGTTGTAGTTGGGCTTGAGAAATACAGTCTGTCCGGTAATGCCTTCAGGTTGGAGCAAGTCAATGGCCTTGCGGGTGCCGGCCACTCGGTCTTCGCTGCGAACCAGCACCACACGGCTGACTCCTGATCCGGCAGGCACTGCTGTTTCTGGAGCGGCAGCGCTGTCTGGGCTGCTGCCTGGGCTAGACTGAGCGGAAATCTCTTCTGATGGAGTGGTGACTGCATTGCAAGCTACAGAAACCGCCGTGCTGCCTGCGGCTAGTCCTGCAAGCTGGAGCAGTTTACGTCGGCTGTAGCTCCGATAGTCAGAAAAAGACATAGACTAAATTCTCCCAAATCTTGAGCTACTAACGACTCTAAGCTGATATCACTGGAATGAATTTACAGGTATTTCTAGATCATAGCGAGCGGTAGAGTTGCTGGATGTCGTACCTTGGCGGATAAATCTTAGATAAATCTTAGCTGTAGACTGAGTTATAGAATAACAGCTCGGTATTTTATAGGGTTATCCGCCAAGGCATTGGCATATCCAGCGACATTAGAGCAGATTGTCAGGGGGATTCTCAGGCACGACCCAGTAGTAGACGGTTTTGCCATCCACTTCAACGACCTGTTCAGGTTCCCAATCGCCCATATCGAATGCGTGGGACACAATTCGCGTACCGGGCTGCAATTCACGCAGCAGTTTAGGGCGTAGCTTCACGTTGAGTTCTGGTAGCAGATAAAGCGTGACAACGGTGGCTTCGCTGAAGTCGGTTTGAAACAAATCCTGCTGACGAAACTCTACCTGATCACTCACCCCTGCTGTTTGAGCATTCTGATTGGCTTCTTGAATCCGTTCTGGATTGATATCAATGCCAATTCCACGTGCGCCGCGCTGTTGCGCCGCCGCAATCACAATTCGCCCATCACCGCTGCCCAAATCGTAGACGATATCATCTGCGGTTACATTGGCCAGCCGCAACATTTCATTCACTACAGGCACAGGCGTAGGTACATAGATGACATCGGGTTCGCGGCTAGGCGCTTCTGTGATCGGATCAGGAGTCGCTTGAGCTTGATTAGCAGCAGAATTCGGCTGGGAGCTAATAGTTGAATTCGGAGTTGAGCTTGGCGTCGCCGTCTCAGGGTTACGCAGTTGGGTGCAGCCGATCCCAGCCAGACCAGCCAGACTGAGCATGCTAATGCCCATAAACATCGATCGCCTAATAGATTTGAGTTGCATGATCATTATCTCCTTCGATGGTATTGGTGTATTGTCTGTGACAAACTCTATGCAAGAGTTCATTCGCAATGTAACCGATTATTTACCGCAGTAGACTATCTACTATGACGGATAAAGGGAATACCCAGTAGAACAACAACGATGCCGATAATTGCGCCAATGCCTGTAAAGATCAGACTGGAATAGAGTAAGTATCCGCAGATCGCGCAAAACAGAAGCGGGACTAGTGGGTATAGGGGTACGCGAAATGGGCGAGGTCGATCAGGCTCTTGGATACGTAAGACAATCAAGGATAGGGTGCTGAGCAAAAAGAAGAGCCAGAAAATAGGCGCAGTGTAATCCACCATTGTCTCGAACCCTCTGCGGGTGAATGTTCCCAGTCCAATCAGCGCCAGTGCAATCCCACCTTGCAGTAAATAAGCTGTGGTCGGTGAGCTAGGATGCGGATGCCAATGACCTAACCAGCGGAGGGGAGCTACGTCTTGCCCCAAGGCAAAGCTAGTGCGCGCGCCTGTGAAAATGGTGGCGTTAATTGACCCTAGCGTGGCAATCACAACCAGTAAACTGACAAACGCTGCTCCCGACTCCCCCCAGCTTTGCCGCAATAAATCTGCCGCAACAGCCTGCGAGTTAGCCATGCTCGCCACTCCTAGCCCCTGCAGATATGCCAGATTGATTAGCAGGTACAGCCCTGTAATGATGCCAATGCTCCATAAGAGCGATCGCACAATATTCCGCTGCGGATTTTGAATTTCCGCAGAAATGTAGGCGGCCTCATTCCAGCCACCATAGGATAGCAACACAAAGACTAACCCTAATCCCCAAGAAGGGCTAGACTCTGATGGAACAACTGGGGGATTAGCAGCAGCAGGGGCAGTTAATCCCACGCAGATGACCAGCAGTAAACCCAAAACGAGACATACGGCTAGCCAGTTCTGGAGGCGTTTACTCTGGCGGAGTCCAATGATGTTCAGCAGGGTAAGCAGAGCGATGGCAGCTGCGGCATAGATCGCCGGTGAGTAGCCACCCAGAGGAAGTAGCTGAGAGGCATAGTCGCCGAAGACAAATGCTAACAGCGCAATCGATCCGGTTTGAATCACAGTCATGCGTGCCCAGGCAAACAAAACCGCAACTGGTGACCCAAAGGCGCGCTTCAGATAATAATAGTTACCGCCGACATGAGGATAGGCCGTCGCGAGTTCGGCATAGCACAAGGCTCCCAGTAGCGACACAGCGCCGCCAATTAGCCAGAGCTGAATTACACCGCTAGTTGTTCCAGTATTAGCGGCAACTAGAGCAGGAGTTTCAAAAATACCTGCGCCAATTACTAGCCCTACAATTAAGGCAATTGCATCAGCAAGTACAAGAGTCGGTTGGGGGGCGGCTTTGTGCATGCCGTCCCATTTCGCATAGTGGTTCTCTACTTGATCCAAATCCAAATTGCTACCTACCTTTACTGTTCAAATGGTTCTAATTTTTCTTCATTAGCCCCACTTACTCCCATAGAATGCAACGCTAACTCGTCCATTGATGGCAGATAATGGCAGCTCCATTAATGGCAGAACGAATCAGGCTGAATTGCGACTGCAAAATTTAAACCCTATTCTCAGTATTAGCTACAAATGTGACCTGAAAGTGACAGGCTCGACTCTGTCGCAAGAATGGTTTGAGGACGGCGAATCTCGTTCTGTCACCTGGATTCGGCGACCACTCCGAAAAATTGACAGACGATATTCACCTGCATTGTTCCAAAAATTTTCTCTTTTGCTTATACTACGAGATATTTTACTAAAAGATATTCCTGTATCCTTGAGTACTGCCCGACAATCTCCAATGGCATACTGAATCTCCCCTTCCGCAGATCCTCATCAGAGAGAATGAGCTTAGGTTTTGACCCTCACTTGCCCTTACCACCTGAGCGATATTTTGGCAGACAGCTTTTATCCCAGTGAATTAGCGGATAATTCTGGATGGTCAAGCATATCTCCAGACTCTAGCCATGGCCGATTAGCGCGCCGAAACCGCCCACCAAGCCAGCGCGTAGGGCTGAATCGGGGCATTCACTCGCCTGCGAAACGCCACCCGAATCTTATAGCGTCCAGTCGTCGGAATCTGACGAAAGATATGCTCCACGCTGTCTACTGCACTTATCGACGACCAGACGCTTTGATTCACATCGTCATCTTCAGCTCGCATCAGATAGATATCCAGATTGTTCAGGCCGCGATCTATAAATGATTCGTCGAGATCAAACTCGCCGTTTTCATTTTTATCTTGTAGTTCCACCAGACGATTCCAAGCTAGCGTGACGCTGATGTAGCTCTTTGCCTGCAACGGCTGCTGCAAAACATAGTCGTGGAAGGCGGGCTGCTCAGACGATGAAAGTCCCACAGCTCGATAGTCCCAGCCAACCGCAGGCAGGTCAGCTTCAGGATTCCACTGCCCCGGACTAAACTGCTCGTAGGCGCGATAGGCGTTCAGGTGGCCAGTTCCCATCTGAGCATCCAGCGGAATCTTGACATCACGGTAGGCATCAGATTCAAGCCAGCTGCGATTGGGGATGTTCAGCAGTGTCCGGCTCATCCCCAGCAGCAAGCCATCGCCTGCATCTTGCAGCTTGTCGGCTGAGTTCATCAGCACGGCCTTGGCAACTTCAGACTGTCGCGCATCTAGCGTCCAGTTTGAGTCGCCTGTTGAACCACCAGAACGCAGGTTCTCACGAATCATCCGGTCGCCCCATTCTTGCAGCAGTGCCACCGTCGCTGTGACATGCGGCGCGGCAAAGCTGGTTCCGCCTGTGTCCGGTGGCGCAATTGAGCCGTCTGGCTTAAAGGTGGCTAGCCCCCGCCCCGGCGCGACCAGCGTCACCGAACGTCTGGAGCCAACGTTACGCTCATCGGCAGCATCCCGGCCAATGACCATCGTAGGCTCGCTGCCCAAGCTGAAAAAATCTACCTTGTTATAAATCTCGCCCTGAATCGGCATCGAGTTGGCGATCGTCATGCCGTTGAAGCTGTCGGTGGGAATTGGGAAGCCGCCCCGTCCTTGATTGCCGGAAATCAAGTAGAGAACGTTGTGGACTCGGGTTGACCAGTCGACGCATTGAGTCAGCAGGGCGTTGCCGTCTAGCACGGGCTTGGGTCGCGGGTCGCGGCGCAGCGATTCGCCGAAGCTGAAGTTCATCGCCCGGACATCGCCACCGTTTTGGGAGGCCACCATTTGCGCGGCGATACATTCTTGAGCCTGCCCGCCGCTGATGTTGCCCCCCAGTGCAGCTGAATAGAGCACGGCATTGGGGGCAACTCCGGTCTGGCGCTTGTCCTGGCTAATCATGATGCTGGCAACTCGTCCGGCATGTTCATCTACGAAATCATTGGGCTGAGCCTGCTTGTCGCCCACAAACAGCCGCCGCACAAACACCGCCAGATTCGTATTGGCGGCCTTATCCAGCCCCAGCTGCGCTGGACGACCCACCTCCACCTGACCAATCGCAATCTTGCGACCCGTGAGCTGATAGGGAGCCTCATGCAGCCGATAGGCATCAATTCCTGTTGCGCCCACCGAGTTGTCCAGCGCTTTGGCGGGCATAGCCAGCAGCGAGGCCATGCTGCCCAGCGCAGCGTAGTAAAGGGGGCGCTGGAGCAATTTAGCCCAGTCTCGAAAATATCGCGTTTTATTCCGCATGGGTCACTTTGTAATATCCGGTTGTCATATCCGGTCAGCTAGATCGATTGTGATAAACTTCCGGTGAAATTTGTCGAGGGTTGGCCGAGAATATCGGTTCGCAAATTGGGGGTGAGGACGCAGTTTGTTAAACTAAGTACAGTTTCAGGCAAGATTCTGGACTGGTTCTAGGTCTGAATGAATGCCTAAACGACTTACAAATTACCAAAACCGGACGCAGGATTGAGGAAAGCCATGAGCCAGACATCGCCAAAGCCCGTTGTAGTTGCCCCATCGATTCTATCAGCAGATTTTAGCCGCCTTGGAGAAGAAATTAGAGCCATTGATGCCGCTGGAGCAGACTGGGTGCATGTGGACGTGATGGATGGCCGCTTCGTCCCCAATATCACGATTGGACCGCTGATTGTGGACGCGATTCGCCCCCATACCCAAAAGCCGCTGGATGTGCATTTGATGATTGTCGAACCCGAAAGATACGTGGCCGACTTCGCCAAAGCCGGAGCTGATCACATTATGGTTCATGCCGAAACCAGCTCCACCACGCATGTACATCGCGTTTTGGGTCAAATCAAGGAGCTGGGCAAAAAAGCAGGCGTGGTGCTCAATCCTGGCAGCTCGCTCGATCTCGTGGATCATGTGCTGGATCTCTGCGACATTGTGCTGATCATGAGCGTCAACCCCGGCTTTGGCGGACAGAGCTTTATTCCCTCCGTGCTGCCCAAAATTCGCAAGCTGCGCCAAATGTGCGACGAGCGCGGACTGGATCCCTGGATCGAGGTAGACGGCGGCCTCAAGGCCAACAACACCTGGCAGGTGCTAGAAGCGGGCGCAAACGCAATTGTCTCCGGTTCGGGCGTGTTTGGCCAAGCTGACTATGCTACCGCCATCGCGGGTATTCGCAGCAGCAAGCGTCCGGCTCCTGAGCTAGCTGCCGTTTAGGATCTCAGCTCAGAATCTCAGCTCAGAATCTCAGCTGAAAACACAGCTAAACAGCTAAAGAGAGGCAAGCTTCAGCCTACCTCTCTTTTAGTCTTGCTATACATAGCCTTGCTACACATAGCCTTGCTACACATAGTCTTGCCATACAAGCCACTACAGCCAGCGAGGAACGCCGTATTAATGTTTAGCCACTCATCTTACGAGCAACGATGAAAGCTGCCTGGTATGAACAGTTGGGTGCAGCCCGCGAAGTCTTGACCGTCAACGATATGGCGGCGTCCGGAGTCGAAGCGGGCGAGGTGCTGGTCAAAGTCTATGCCTCTGGGGTCAACCCGTCAGACGTGAAGCAGCGCGGCGGCTGGGGTGGACTCAAGATGCGGGCGGCTCGCGTTATTCCGCATAACGACGGGGCCGGGATCATCGAGGCGGTAGGTCAGGGCGTTTCGCCGCAGCGAATTGGCCAGCGCGTCTGGCTTTACAAGGCCACCTTTGCGCGAGCGATGGGCACCGCCGCCGAATATGTGACGATTCCGGCTCAGCAGGCAGTCGAGCTGCCGGATCCGGTCAGCTTTGCCATAGGCGCGAGCTTAGGTGTTCCGGCCATGACCGCGCACCACTGCATTTTCAAAGATGGCTCTGTGCAAGGCCAAACCCTGCTGGTGACGGGCGGCGCGGGCGCAGTTGGCCATTACGCAATCCAACTCGCCAAATGGGGCGGCGCACAGGTGATCACAACCGTCAGCTCAATGGCCAAAGCCGAAACCGCCCAAGCTGCTGGGGCAGATCAGGTGATCAACTACAAAACCGAGTCTGTGGTGGAGCGAGTTCGGGAGATTACCCAGCAAAAGGCCGGAATTGATCGGGTGATCGAAGTCGATTTTGCTGGCAATCTGGACAGCAACCTGGCGCTTCTTAAGCTAGACGGCGTGATTGCTGCCTATGCCTCTGACTCGAATCGCGAGCCGCCGTTGCCGTTTTACGGGTTCGCCTCCAAAAATCTGACGATCCATACAGTGCTGGTCTACGCAATGTCAGACACCGCTCACAGCCACGCCATCACCGATATTACTGCCTGCCTAGAAGCCGGAATCTTGCAGCCCAACATCGCCCAGCAGTTTCCGCTCGACGAGATTGCCGCCGCGCACGAAATGCAGGAAAGCGGCGAGGCAATTGGCAAAATTCTGATCGAGCTAGCGAGCTAGCCTGAAAGCTTTTAGAACTTCAATTCAGCTCTCCTCGGCTCCAATTGAAACAATTCATTTTCAAATCTCTTACGGGTATTTCTGCTGTCATACACTGAGTTTTGGGTGATCTTTCTGAGCAATCTGAATGCTCTAATCGCTGCAAATTTAGCTGTCCCCATACTCAGGTAGGAGTCTGTATGATTGAAAAAGTTTTGTTAGCGCTCTCCGGCACTGGCCAGACCCGCGACATGCTGAAAATGCTGATGGATATTCCGCTGTTTCAGCGCGCCAACGTCACGATTTTGCATGTTGTGCCGCCCCAAGTTACCGCCGAGGGCATGACCGAAAAGCTAGAAGCGGGCGGCAAAATGCTGGCTCAGGCTGTCCAAGATCTCAACTTGGAGCCACACCGAATCAGTCCAATCTTGCAGCAGGGCGATCCCAAAGATGTGGTCTGCCGGGTAGCTGAAGAGGTCGATACAGATCTGATCATCATGGGATCGCGTGGGTTAAAGCGAATCCAGGCCATCCTAGAAAACTCGGTGAGTCAGTACGTCTTCCAGCTTTCCTCTCGTCCGATGCTGCTGGTCAATGACGATACCTACGTTAAGAAAATTAACCGGATCATGGTGGCGCTCGATAAGTCAGAGTCGGCCAAACAAAGCCTGAAGCTAGCTATCTCGCTAATCCGCGATGTCAAAAACGGTCAGCTCGTGCTGGTGCATACCAACCCTGACCTGAAGCTCAAGCCCGGTGAAATCACCGCCAACCCTGAAGCAGATCCAGTGTTGATTCCGGCGATAAGCGAGGCCAAAAAGCTCGGCATCAACTATAAATGCATTGCCCCCGAAGGCAAGCCCGGTGAGCGGATCTGCCAGGTCGCTGAAGCGCTCAATGTCGATCTGCTGGTGATTGGCTCGCCCGACCGCCGCCCGTCAATCGCCAAAGGCTTACCCGATCTAGATCGGCTGCTAGGGCAATCGCTTTCCGACTACGTGCGCGTCTACGCCAACTGCCCGGTGCTGCTGGTGCGCTAGCTCAGCCAAAAAAGGCGTTGGATCGCGGTTGATCTAACGCCTTGAATGCAATCTCTCAGCCTGACAATCTCTCAAACCTGTGCAAAACTCCGCCTCTTCAGGCAGGTCTAGTCTATTTTGCTTCGCGGCTGGCCGTCTGAATATAGAGAATTAGCAAGAACACGGTCGGAACCAGCACAAACAGAATCGTGGCCACGAAACCCAGCTCATTAACTTGCATAGTGATGCCTCTCCAACAGCGTCTAAAATGGTCAATCAAAACTAAAGCCTAGCTTTAGCATACACCGCCTCTGGTCTGAACCTAGCGAGATTTGGCTGGCTTCGTCACCACGCTTACTGAGCCATTCACTAACACCTGACAGGCTAGACGACAGCTCGCAGGGCGCTTCTTCAGCTTGCGGTCTTCGGCCTCGGTGCGCGGCGAGAGATTTTCTGCCCCTTCTACAATGTCGACAACGCAGGTGCCGCACTGGCCATAGCCGCCGCAGTTCATCATCTTGCCGCCAAAAGTATAGAGATCGATGCCGTTCTCCATAGCCTTAAATCTGAGATTGGCTCCAGAAGCCGCAAAAACAATTCGGTCTTCTTTAACAAACTTAATATCTGCCGACTTGAACGCAGATGGCGAAGTCGTTTCGCTCTTAGACATCTCAGCCTGCTCTGGCTGTAGGTTTGCGTCATTATTTGCCCCTGACGTGGCGGTTGCTGAATCCTCAGAGCCTGTCTGCATAGCGCTTGCAATCCCCTCTCAGTCTGGTTACACTTCTTTATACACTTTCATTTTTACAGGTTTATCGCCAAACTGTCTAAGGGGTGAGTTGGGTTGAGGCAAGTTAGGCAAGTTATTAGGCCAGCGAACAGCTACAAACCTGGAAAACCCGTCAGGCAGGATGCGATCTGCCGCTACATCGAGTCTCTTAATCTGGTAGTCTTACTGGTATTAAGCGCCTTAATAAAACTCTGAACGAAGCTTTGAAACATATAGGAGGAGCGTAGTCAAATGGGACTACCCTGGTATCGAGTCCATACAGTCGTTCTCAACGATCCGGGTCGACTGATCGCTGTACACCTCATGCATACTGCGCTGGTCGCAGGCTGGGCTGGCTCAATGGCCTTGTATGAGCTGGCGATTTTTGATCCGAGCGATGCAGTGCTGAACCCGATGTGGCGGCAGGGCATGTTCGTGCTGCCTTTCATGTCACGTCTGGGGGTCACAGGCTCCTGGGCGGGCTGGAGCGTCACGGGCGAAACCGGCATCGACCCCGGCTTTTGGTCATTTGAAGGCGTTGCGGCAGCTCACATCGTGTTATCTGGCCTGCTGTTTTTGGCGGCTTGCTGGCACTGGGTTTACTGGGATCTAGAGCTATTTAGAGATCCGCGCACTGGCGAGCCAGCGCTTGATCTACCCAAAATGTTCGGGATTCACCTGTTTCTATCAGGACTGCTCTGCTTCGGCTTTGGCGCGTTTCACCTGACGGGGCTGTTTGGCCCTGGCATGTGGGTATCAGATGCCTATGGTCTGACCGGCAGCATCCAGCCCGTCGCGCCCGCCTGGGGGCCAGAAGGATTTGATCCGTTTAACCCCGGCGGCGTTGTGGCGCACCATATTGCAGCAGGTATCGTCGGGATTATCGCGGGGCTGTTTCATCTTACCGTGCGTCCGCCAGAGCGGCTCTATCGCGCTCTGCGGATGGGGAACATTGAAACCGTGCTCTCCAGCAGCATTGCGGCGGTATTCTTTGCAGCCTTCGTGGTCGCTGGCACCATGTGGTACGGCAGCGCCACTACGCCCGTCGAGCTGTTTGGCCCGACTCGCTATCAGTGGGACAGCGGCTTCTACCAGCAGGAAATTCAGCGCCGCGTCAATGGCAGCATGAACGCAGGCGCAACTGAAGCCGAAGCTTGGTCAGAGATTCCAGATAAGCTGGCCTTCTTTGACTACATTGGCAACAACCCGGCTAAAGGCGGCCTGTTTAGAACCGGACCCATGGTGAAGGGGGATGGGATTGCTCAGGAATGGCTGGGTCATGCGGTATTCACCGATGCGGAAGGCCGCGCACTTACCGTGCGCCGGATGCCCAACTTCTTTGAAACCTTCCCGGTGATCCTGACCGACAAAGATGGCGTGGTGCGAGCTGACATTCCGTTCCGGCGGGCTGAATCGCGCTACAGCTTCGAGCAGGTTGGCGTTAAGGTTAGCTTCTTCGGCGGGGCGCTGAACGGCCAGACCTTTGATGATCCAGCCGTCGTCAAGCGCTACGCGCGTAAGGCTCAGCTGGGCGAAGCGTTTGAATTTGACACCGAAACGCTCAACTCGGATGGGGTCTTCCGGACGAGTCCGCGCGGCTGGTTCACCTTCGGACATGCTTGCTTTGCACTCTTGTTCTTCTTCGGCCATATCTGGCACGGCTCTAGAACGCTGTTCCGCGATGTGTTCGCCGGGATTGACCCAGAGCTGTCTGAAGAGCAGGTGGAGTGGGGCTTCTACCAGAAGCTGGGTGATAAGACGACTCGCAGTAAAGTGACCAGCTAATCAGGCTGCTGAGATCTGCGCTTGGATCAGTCTGGGCGTCAGTCTAGGCGCAAGATCTCGGCTCTGCTTGAACCTTGTATCACTCAAGCTTTGCATCAAACGTAAATTTGGAATTGCCAGAGGATATTTGAACTATGGAAGCCGTCGCATATATTTTGGTTTTGACCCTGGGAATTGGCGTACTGTTCTTTGCAATCGCCTTCCGCGAACCTCCTAAAATCACCAAGGACTGATCGCCAGAGACTTGCCCAAGACTCGCCAAAGACTAATTTCCGCTCAAATCTGTCAGCAAGTCTGCTAAGCTTGTGAATAGATTGAAGCCTGAGCAGTCGATTCTGATTAATTTTTTAATCAGATAAAATTGATCCCACTGCTCAGGCTTTTGCATGTTCAATTGCAGTATGATGGCTATGAAGTGCGGTTCTAGGTCTTGTTTGAGACCTCACCTTGGAGCTTCAGTTCACAGCTTTTCAATCCCTTGCTTAGATTAATTTCCGGAGGACATTTGCTATGCGATGCCCATTTTGTCAGTTTCCGGACAATCGGGTCTTAGAGTCGCGCTCAGCGGAATCCGGACATAGCGTAAGACGACGCAGAGAGTGCCTGCGATGTAGCCGACGGTTCACCACCTATGAGCGGATCGAGTTTGTACCTGTTGTCGTCCTGAAAAAAAGCGGTGAGCGCGAGTCTTTTGATCGCTCTAAGCTTCTACAAGGCATTGTAGCGGCCTGCGAGAAAACCGGAGTTGCACCTGCGAAATTAGAGAGCATTGTGGACGAAATCGAGGCTGAATTACAGCAGCGTTCGGCTCGCGAAGTTTCCAGCAGCGAGATTGGGGAGCTAGTGCTCCAGCATCTCCAGTCGCTCAACGAAGTTGCCTATGTCCGCTTTGCGTCAATTCATCGCCAGTTCAAGGGCATCCGCGATTTTGTCGAGACTCTGAATCATTTGCAAAATACGGTTGAGTCTGCTCCGGCGGCTGCGGTTGCTCACGCTGCTGAGCCAGAAACTAGCGAGCCAGTAACCAGCGAGCCAGAGACTCATCACGTCCCAGAAGAAAGAGCAGGTGTAGAAGCAGCCTCAATGAGCCATTCTTGAATGCTGAAACGAGCGCTACCGCTAGTGGCAATCTGCCAAGATCTGCGGGCTGTAGGTGCGGCTGGCAACAAAACTAAGCTATGATTGTTCTTCTACGGGTCTAAGACTGCTGAGATTAAATTCTTGCAGTGAAAATTTGATAGAGCTGCTGTAGTCATTAAACTGAAGGTTCATCAAACCCTAGGCCAATCGAACCGCAGGCCAACCCAGCCGTGCGTCGATAGCCACAGGTGAATGACCGAAAACTCAATGACCGAAAACAGCTGCTTTTTGACTAGGCCATCATATTTAACGACGGAGATAATCACCAGGAAACTCATCGCATGGTCAATCAGCAAGTAATAGATATCGGCTTTACCCACGAAGATTTTGCCGCGCTTCTCGACAAATATGACTACCACTACAGCCCCGGACAGGTCGTGGCCGGAACGGTATTCAGCCTTGAGCCGAGAGGTGCACTGATTGACATTGGTGCGAAGACCGCTGCCTACATCCCGATCCAGGAAATGTCGATCAACCGCATCGATAATCCGGAAGAAGTGCTGCAATCGAACGAGACGCGCGAGTTCTTCATCCTGACTGACGAAAACGAAGATGGTCAGCTAACGCTTTCGATTCGCCGGATTGAGTATATGCGAGCCTGGGAGCGCGTTCGTCAGCTCCAGGCCGAAGATGCTACTGTCCGCTCTGCGGTCTTCGCTACCAACCGCGGCGGGGCGTTAGTGCGAATTGAAGGTCTGCGCGGCTTTATTCCTGGTTCCCACATCAGCACCCGCAAGCCCAAGGAAGATTTGGTGGGCGAAGAGCTGCCGTTGAAGTTTCTGGAAGTTGACGAAGACCGCAACCGATTGGTGCTCAGCCACCGTCGCGCATTGGTGGAACGCAAAATGAACCGCCTGGAAGTCGGCGAAGTCGTGATTGGCACGGTGCGCGGCCTCAAGCCCTACGGCGCATTCATCGATATTGGTGGTGTCAGCGGCCTGCTACATATTTCCGAAATCTCGCATGATCACATTGACACGCCTCACAGCGTCTTCAACGTGAACGACGAGGTGAAGGTGATGATCATCGATCTAGATGCTGAGAGAGGCCGGATTTCGCTCTCAACCAAGCAGCTAGAGCCAGAACCTGGCGATATGGTCAAGAATCCGCAGGTGGTTTACGACAAGGCCGAAGAGATGGCGGCTAAGTACCGCGAGCGGATGCTGCAACCCGCTCAGTCGATTGAGCCAGAACCGGAGCTGGAGATCCTTTTGGACGAAGAGCTGCCCTCTGCTGCCGAGTAGAGACGGCAGTGGTGCTAGAACGTCATCCGTAAAATCTACGAGGAGGTTTTTGCCTCCTCGATTTTGTTATTTACGGCTTAACTGTCAAAGCGTTTAGGTCAGGAGCTGTTTTGGCTACCATTCACTGTCACGAAAGAGTCTTTGAGGGTATTGAGGCCGTTATCTTTGACAAAGACGGCACATTAGCCCATTCTGAGTCATTGCTACGCTACCTGGCTCAGCGACGGGCGCGGCTTGTAGACGCTCAGGTTCCAGGCGTAGAAGCGCCGTTGCTTTTAGCCTTTGGCGTGGAGGATAGCTGGATTAACCCAGCCGGGTTGATTGCCGTCGCCACCCGCCTAGAGGACGAAATTGCGGCGGCTGCCTATGTGGCGGAAACAGGCCGAGGCTGGATGGAAGCGCGAGATCTCGTGCGCTCTGCTTTTGCCGAAGCCGATCAGGCAATTGGCCGAAAGGCCGACCACACGCCGCTGAATCCTGGTGTTCTAGAGTTGATTCAGCGGCTCGTCGCAGCTCAAGTCAAGCTGGCTGTTCTATCCTCAGACAGCTCGCTGAACGTCCAAGATTTTCTGAGCCGCTATGCGCTAGAGCCATACTTCCAGGTGGCCTGTGGTGTTGATGCCGAGCACCCAACCAAAGCCAGTCCGAATCTGCTGCACCAGCTATTTGAGAAACTGGACGTGCAGCCCGCGCAGACGCTGATTATTGGCGACTCCTTGAGTGACCTAGAGGTGGCAAGGCAGGCTAAACTAGCCGGCAGCATTGGGTTTACGGGAGGTTGGACAATCCCACCAAACTTGAGCGCTGCGGACGTGACCGTGGCCGAATTTAGTCACGTTAAAATTCTGTAAAATTAAAAATCTTGTAAATCTATTAAAAATTCACAGTCTCCGAGACCATAGATTCGGCAAATTTACATAAAGAAATAACGGTTGTGATATTCTCCAAGACTAGTGAGCTATTTTGACTCGGCTCAGATGTTGCCTCATCGTTGTTTATTCATACTAGAGAGGATACCTGCTTGACTCGCCATTACCTCTTCACGTCAGAATCCGTGACCGAAGGCCATCCAGACAAAATCTGCGACCAAATTTCAGACACAATTCTGGATGCCCTGTTAGCTCAAGACCCAGCTAGCCGGGTCGCAGCAGAAGTTGTTGTCAACACTGGTCTCGTGTTAATTACTGGAGAAATCACCTCCAAAGCTCAGGTAAACTACGTTGATCTGGCGCGCAAAAAGATCGCAGAGATTGGCTATACTGACGCAGATAACGGCTTTTCGGCCAGCAGCTGTGCGGTTTTAGTCGCGCTGGACGAGCAGTCGCCAGACATCGCTCAGGGCGTGAATCGGGCGCAGGAAACCCGCGAGAAGGCCAGCGATGAAGAGCTAGATGCAATTGGTGCTGGCGACCAAGGCTTGATGTTTGGCTTTGCCTGCAATGAAACCCCTGAGCTAATGCCGCTGCCGATTTCGCTAGCGCACCGGATTTCGCGTCAGCTGGCGGCAGTCCGTAAGTCTGGGCAGTTAGACTATCTGCGCCCCGATGGTAAAACCCAGGTGACGGTTGCCTATGAAGACGGTCGCCCGGTGGGCATTGACACAATTCTGGTCTCGACGCAGCATACGGCGACGATTGACGAGATCACCGATCCAGCTGCCGTACAGGCTCGCATCAAAGACGACCTCTGGAAGTTTGTGGTTGAGCCGATTTTCACCGACATTGAGATCAAGCCCAGCGACCAGACTCGCTTTTTGGTCAACCCCACCGGCAAATTTGTGGTGGGTGGCCCGCAGGGTGATTCGGGGCTGACCGGACGCAAAATTATTGTGGATACCTACGGCGGCTACTCGCGGCATGGCGGCGGCGCTTTCTCCGGCAAAGATCCCACAAAGGTGGATCGCAGCGCTGCCTATGCGGCTCGTCACGTCGCCAAAAATATCGTCGCGGCAGGCTTGGCGGACAAATGCGAAGTGCAGCTCAGCTATGCGATTGGCGTGGCGCGTCCGGTGAGTATCTTGGTGGACACCTTCGGCACGGGCAAAATTGACGACGATCGGCTCCTAGAGCTAACCAAGCAGCATTTTGAGCTGCGTCCGGCTGGGATTATTCAAACTTTTGGCTTGCAGCAGCTCCCCAGTGAACGCGGCGGACGCTTCTATCAGGCCGTCGCAGCCTACGGACATCTGGGTCGTCAAGACCTTGACCTCCCCTGGGAGCAGACTGATAAAGCCGAACTGCTCCGACAGGCCGCGAGCAATCTGCTCTCCGCAGTCTAGCCCGCCGCTCACGAACGGCACTGGCTAACGGCGTAGAAGCTGCTTCACCGTCTTGATCATTTCTCCAGCCTGAAACGGCTTGGCAATATAGGCATCGGCTCCCTGCTTCATTCCCCAGTAGCGATCAAACTCTTGATCTTTGGTGGAGCAGATCAGCACAGGCACTTTTTGCGCCGCCGGATCGCTCTTGATCCAGCGGCATAGCTCATAGCCATTCATTTCCGGCATGATCAAGTCGGTGATCACTAAATCCGGAGTTTTGGCCTGGATTTTTGCTTTAGCATCGATCCCGTTGCTGGCCTCAATTACCGTCAGTCCGCCTTTTTGTAGCAGTTCACAGAGCAACTGGCGCACGGCTTGACTGTCATCGACCACCAAAACTGTACTCATAGTGCTCTTCTGTAGGTTTGGCTCAACGGTGGATTAAAATCAAGCTTGCAGAGAATGCTTGCCCATCAGCAAGTATGCCCACCTAGCCATCCCACCATACAACCAGTTGCTGCCGTTCGAGTGCCGTCATTTAGTTACTGTCATTTGGTCACTGTCATTCAGGTTCTGAACTGCCAAACTGCCAAAATCATTATTTCAATCTTCTTTAAAAAGCTCAAGCAGGCTTAGAGCCACCTGCGGATTCGCCGTCCGGCTTTGAGGGGGCAATCGGCGGGTATTGCGACAGCCGATCGCGCAGCAGGGAGTCAATGTTTTCGGTGATGTCACGCGGGTTCATGAAGACTACCTTAGAGTTATCGCTTTTGCCAAGCTGCATGTTGGCATCGACATAGCGCTGCATGACCAGATAGCGCAGAATATCTTGCGGGTTAGTGGCAGTTGGCATCACGTCTGCAATCCGTCGAATCGATTCAGCGACGGCCTCAGCCTGCTTAATCGCCGCCTGTCGCTCACCTTCGGCCTCGGCAATGGCAGCTTCGCGCTTGCCCTCTGCCTCCTCAATGGCAGCTCGCTTCAGACTCTGGGAAGCGCGTTCACTCTCCAGCGACTTCCTCAGCTCGTCGGGAATTTTGATATCCTGAATCTCGACACGGGTGACTTTGACCCCCCAGGGTTCTGTGGCCTCATCCAAACTTTCCAACAGCGCCTTGTTGATCTTCTCGCGGGACGCATAGGTATCTTGCAGCGCCATCTCGCCAATTTTGGAGCGTAGCGTCGTAATCACCAGATTTTTCAGAGCTTCGCTGACATCGTCAATTTCGTAGTAGGCCGAGTACAGGTCGATAATCCGCCAGAAAATCACCGCATCAATTTTCACCGTGACGCTATCTCTGGTAATCACCTCGCTCGGCTCAATATCCAGGGTGCGCTCGCGCGTGTTGGCCTCGATCACCACCTCGTCAATTACCGGAAAAATCCCAAAGTTAAGGCCAGCTGACAGCTTGCGATGATAGCGCCCTAGCCGCTGAACGAGCGCCTCATTGCCCTGATCAATCCGCCTGACTGAACCAACCGTTGCGCCAACTGCGGTCAACACAAGCGCAAAAACCCAAACCAGCGTACTCACAGGCATGTTGTTCTCCTAGTCAGCCAGCGCTGTATTTCCCATCGTCCAATGGCTTGAAGCCAGCTCAAAGCTAGCTCAAGGTCAGCTAACCGTATCATACTTGTCTGGAAAATCGATTGGCAGCACAATCAGCGTCAGTCCATGTCGTCCGATTACCTGTACCGTTTGGCTGCGGGCAATTTCGACATCTGAAATCTGACAGCGTGCCTTCCAGAGCGAACCTTCGTAGGATACCCAGCCCACGCCACCTCGCGGGATCATCTCGGACACGACCGCTTCGGTGTCCGGCTGCTCGTCTTGGGTCGGCATCGGCACCATGCCCCGCAGCACCACCGTCAGCGCAATGGCCAGCACCCCCCACAGCACCATCTGCACGGACGTGGAAGCGATGCTGAGCGAGGCAATTGCTGTGATAATTGCCGCAATCCCCAGAGAAGCCGCTGTCGGCTCCCCGACAGACACGCCCAGCAGTAGAAACACAAACCCAACGACCATCCAGATCGTAAAGCTGGATGAGCTAGGAACAGTAGCAGCAATTTGAAGCAAATTCACGCTTGAGGACACCCTTGGGCAGATAAACCGGAGTCAAAAAGAGCGAAGCGTCAGAAAAAATGCTGCGTTCTGCTGCAAGACTCTGTCTCAAATGTAGCGGATGCCGTCGAGAATCTGCCTCAGTACGGTCTATTTGGCGACCTAGTTACCGATTTACTTTTATTTACTTTTTATTTTGGGGTTACTTTTCCGACGTTGGCGACTGCTCAGCGCGTGATTTAGCCAAGCGTCGCCAGCGAAAAATCTGATTGACCGCGACGGGTAGCCCACCTGGCAAGATGAACATCACCAGCGGTAGACTGCTCAGCAAACAGTCGGAGCTGCTATAGCAAAAGCCCTGCTGGCTCTGAGGCTTGCCTTTAGCCAGCGTATTGGCAATCAGCTGCTCCATCGGCAGCGCGGCGAGCTTCAACCGCTTGGAAAAGTTGGGCGGCAGCTGTGAATTTAGCCGCAGCTTCAGCGTTTCAGTGGAGAAGGCTTGGGCATAGGCGGACGTGAGGAACGGCTTGTAGCGGCTGGCTTCAGGCGTGAGCTGTTTGATATAGGCCAAGCTCACGCCTTTGAGCAAATGCCGAACTGGCTCAGTCTCTTGCTCCGAGCGCTCTTTAATGAACAGGCTTTGGGTCAGCCCATGGTTGAGGTTAACCGGATCGCCAACGCTGAGGTGCGTGCCGCCAATTGCCGTCAGCAGCAGCTTCGGGCTACGCATCTCGGTAAAGGGCAGAAACTGCTGGCTAACGGCGGGCGTAATCGCATCGTCAGTTCCAGCCAGCATTAGCATTGGCGTTTTGACCTGAGCGAGACTCTGAGCATCAAATAGGCGACCAATCACCGGGTTGAGCAAAACTGTCTGCACCACGCGCCGATCTTGCAAGCTCTCTTGCGGATCAACGAGATCGGCGGCATTGCACTGGAGCAGGTCAGAGGGCGAAAACACCACCGGCTTAGGATCATTGCAAAACTGGCGCAGATGCCCCAGACTCAGCTTTGCACCTGCTAAAGCTAATGCCGTATAGCCACCCAGCGAATGGCCAATCACCGTCACCTGCTCGGTGTTGAATTTGCCTTGCAGACCGCTCGAAAACTGATTCAGGCGGCTGAGTCGATCCAGCACGAAGCTGACATCTTTGGGGCGATCGATGAACTCGCTGGCGGGCAAGATGTTGTTTTTGGGCTGCGTCCGGTTGGCGTAGAGCGGGCGACCCGTCAACCAAGCGACATTGCTGGCCGGATGCTCCAGCGCCACAACCGTCAGGCCATGGGAGGCCAAGTGATAGGCCAGATAGCCCAAGAAGCGGCGATCTGCACCAAATCCATGTGAAATCACCACCAGCGGCCCATTCGTGCGCCGCGCCCAGTAGAGATCAACCGGAATCGTCCGCTCGCGGTCGTAGTCGCGCAGCACCATTGTCTGCTTCCAAACCCAGTGTGAGCCAGTCTGAGTGGGGTCAAAGGTCGAACGCAGGGGCTGGTTTTTAACCGTTAAATCTCGCTCCAAAATTGAGCCAAGCGCCTGACTTTGCAGATAGGGCAGATTAATCTGCGAGGCTAACGCTAGGGTTGAGGCGGCATCCACAGTCACAGTCGGATTCGGGATCGCCTTGAGCAACCCCAGCAGACTTATGCCGCTGGGCTGCTGGGCTGCCTGCATCAGCGCTACCTGAAGCTGAGCCGGGGTCGCGTCCGGAATGGCAACTTGCAGGGTGTTCAGAAAGCGCTCGCCCGCCGAGGAATGCAGTAGATCTTCAACCAGCTTGTCCCCGATGCTGGCATCTAGCTGCAAGCGGCTCCGCAGGGCATCCCGCACCTCTGAATTCAACAGTGAGCCATAGGGCTGGAGGCTGGCTTTCACTTCACCCGTCGCCGCAAAATGCTCTAGATCGGCAATGGCAACCGACTGCTTGAGCGGCCCTAGCTTGATCGCAATTCGCTCAGCGGCCTGACAGGACAACGTAAAACTCATTGTAAAGGTCACTGCACCCGCAGCAAGTGCCATCAGGCTGCACCGTCTGGGATGTTTGCGATTGCTGGGATTTCTGCGACTGCTGTGCTGAGAGCAATCGGGCGACGGTTGGGGCGGGAACCATGGAAAATTGTTCACGAGCATCTTAACTGACGGTTCACTGGCGATGGATTCAGGAAACAGGCTGCTGGCTGCTGACGCTCTGACCAGAAGTGGAGCGATAGTTGACTGGATCTGGAGCAGAATCTGGGACAGAATCTAGCCAGACAATCTCACGAGCAGCCTCAGGCAGTTGGGCTTGGCGCTGTCCTTGCGCCCGCGCCTGCTGACAAATTAAGCTGAGCGGTGTTTCTACCATCGCATCAATCCAGTGAGAAGCACCAGCCCTCTTGGGAGATTTCATAAAAACAAGCATAGAAGCCAGCGGCAATTCTTTCAGTAGCCAGCGACTCCATCGATGCAGCCGATCTGCCCTAGAGAGCGGTCTAGCCAAGTCAACGCCGTGCAGGTCATGCAGATATTGGTTGGAGCGGCCATAGCGCTGCCACTGGCTGCGGAGTTCGGCGAGAGTTGGGCGATGCCGATGCTGAACAACCGCCTGCTCAGCCAGCCGAATTGCCCAGCCCAATTTTTCGCAGTCCGGTTTTTCGCAGTCCGTCTTCCAGTTAAACTGCAAAGCCCGCCAGCAGAGGTCGGCATCTCCACCCGTGGTCAGGTAGGGGCGAAACAGCCCAACCTGCTCAAAAACTTGCCGTCGCACCGCCAGGTTTGCCGTCTGGCCATAGGGCAAATAGCGATGCGCCAGCGTATGTTTTTGGGAGAGCGTCGCCTGCCGATCCGCATAGCGCTCTAGCAGCGTATTGCCCGGTAAAGCCAGTACTTCACCCGCGACTAGCCCCACTTCTGGAGCCGTAAAGGGCTGAACCAGATGCAGCAGCCAGTTAGGCTGAGGACGACAGTCAGCGTCTGTGAAGACTAGGATTTCACCCTGCGCGGCTCGAATGCCGGTATTCCGCGCTGCATAGGCACTCTGGATCTGCATCTCGCGCAGGCAGCGCATGTTGGCCGCAGGCAGGGTTCGCAGCAGCTTCAGCGTCTGGTCGCTGCTGTTGTTGTCAACCAATAGATATTCAGCCAGTGCTGCCGGGTAAGACTGCTGCGCTAGGCAATGCAGCAGATCCGGGAGGTCAGACTCGCCGTTGTGGATCGGGATGATGACGGAAATTCGCGGCAAGCCGATCTGCGACAAATTAGCGTCGGTCATGGTGTGGCAGGGTGTAGTGTGAGAATCGGGAGCTGTCTCTGAGTTCCCCCTAGATTTCCCAGCCAGCGCCTACAAACTGCCCTATCCCGTTAAAAATCCAGCAACCATACAGCTAAAAATCGGCGCTTGGCCTACGAATGCAGCAGCTGCCGTCTGAGTGAGACCTGCTCTGGGCGGATTTGCACGGTCGCTTCAGCCAGCGGCAGACTTCGAACCTTGCGCTGATAGACGTTGACCTGATAGACCTGCTGATGCGTCATATCCACAGCCGTCAGCCAGCCGCTTTTAGGGTGATAGGCTCCCGTGTCAATATCTAGCCAGCCCTGGCCTCGCGCTAGTTCTCCGGGGGCAACACCGGGCAGCGTAAAGGTGATGGTATGCCCGGTAATGATCAGCTTATCGGCAAAATAGGGGGTAGGCATACTGTGAAATTCTTCGCGAATCCAGCAGTATTCATGCAGCGTTTGCTCCTGCACTGGTAGCCTGGGATGCAGCCCCGCATGAGCCAGCCAGATATCCCCCAAGTCGAGGTGGGTTGGCAAGCTGCGAAGCCAGTTGAGGTTTTCCAGCAGCACTTCCGGCTTGCTGTAGCTGGCCACGGTCGTTTGGCCACCGCTTTGCAGCCAAGCCTGCAAGGCCATCTGCGAGACGCGGCTGCCCGGAAACGCTTCCAGGAGCAGATGCTCATGGTTGCCCAGCACGCATTTGTAGTCATTTTCTCGGACAAATCGCACGACCTGAGCACTCTTCGGCCCCCGGTCAATCAGATCGCCCACAAAATAAACCTGATCATCGGTAGCCGGAACAATCGCTTCTAGCAGCTTGATTAGACCGTCATAATGACCGTGTACATCGCCAATGAAAATGCGACGGCTAGACACGCTACCTCATCCTCTTACTTAAAACGTTGTACTTCGCGAAAGCGGCGCAAATTCCTTAGATGTCTTGGCTGCATTTTGCTCAGTTTTAGACTGCTTTCTACAGAAGCGAGCGACTTCAGCAGCTGAACCCACTCCCTCATGAAGGATTCCCCTAGGTTCAAGTTAAACCATCACTTGCACGCTCCTAATCGTCTTGATCTAAGCTAAGCCCTTAGAAAAAATTACTGCCCTTGGATATCGTCTGTAGAAGCACCTTATGTTAGACATATTACAGCCAGATCGGGGGTTGAGTGTTACATTCAATCGATCTGCTTGATAAGCGAGCTCTATTGGCTGAGCGCTCGCAAGAATTCCTGCATGGAGGCAAGCAGTCCTTTGCGTCGAACTGGAGCTGCCTCAGCGTCACGAGTCTGACCCGCCAAGATCTGCTCTAGCACTTCACCCACAGGTTTTTGTGGCGTTTCGGCCAGCAGCCGATAGTCGCCAGTTTCAGCATCTTCAATCCAGACTTGCCAGGAAGCTGGAAACGCCCGAAAGATCGCAGCATTTTCGAGCGGCTGGAGGTAGTAGCAGGACTCAAAGGTGCTGAGGAAGCGGGCGCGGATCTGGCGAGCTGCTAGCCCAATGCCAACCACCGCTATATCTTCGAGGCGCGGGTTGAACAGCACTACCGGGCGATCTGCGGTGGCCTCACAGATTTGCTCAACCTCTTGCACTTCGACTGCCGAAGGCTCGACGAACAAAATCAGCCGATCTTCCGGCTCCAGCTCCGACTTTAGATCGCGAATGCCGCGAATTTTATAAGGCTGTTCGCCCCAGTCGCGGCGGGCTAGAGCGGCAGCTCCTGCATCGGGGAAATAGATGCGGAGGCTGCTACCCCAGTCGGCAAAGGCTGGAATAAACTGCTGCGCCACCGGCATAATTTTGAGTTCGGGAAACTGTAGCTCAATCTGAAGCCGGGTATAGCCAGCATCTAGCGCCGCCAGAGTGGCAACTTTGGCTTGTTCGGTGGCCTCCTCCAGCGTTTTGGGCAGAGGCGGCGAATCGGGTAGCACGGGCGGAGAACTAGACATAGGCGGCAAGATAAAGGGCTATGAGGCTTGTTAGGCTGCACCTGGGCTACACCGTAGTTGGATCTACGTAGGTTTGCAGGGTTTCTGGCTCAAACTGACGCAGGATACGAGCCGCCTTGCTAGTGATGTTGGGGGCACCGCTCACCACCAGAATATATTTACCTACTTTGAGCTGGTTGCGATAGGGTAGCGCCTCACCGCCGCCGACGGATAGGCCAACGCCGCCGCCGACAAAAAAACTGCCCATTGCGCCTGCGCCTGCGCCCAGCAGCCCGCCCAACAGGTGATTACCAACTACGCCCGCCGCTGGGACGAGCTGATAGGCGGTTGCCTGGTTAAATAGCCAGCCGCCCAAAAAGCCGAAGGGAACCAGCCAGAACGCCATCAGCTTGGCCTGCTGGCGTGCCGGGATCTTGGGGTCAATGAAACCGAATTCGTCAGCCGTCTTGTAGCCGCTGCCCAAAATACTGACCTGCGGCATGGGCAGCCCCTGAGCTTCGAGTTCGGTATAGGCGGCTTCGGCTTGAATGCGATCAGCTAGTACCGCGATCAGGTAATTCATGGGTTAATGTTTCAAGCAACTTGCTGGAGTTGGGTTCTAGTTGGGTTCTGCCAGCTGACTTTTTCACCTTATCAGGTTGGGGAATTATTCTTAGATAAGGGGCACAAAAACGATTGTGCCTTGCTCTGAGACGCTTTCAGATGCCGCCTTTTTAAGATACTCTGTAATACAATGTAATAAAGTAAGAGGAAACGCTGAATATCTCAGCTTGGTTGTCACTGCATCATCTGTAATCCTGGGATGTACTGCTTCTGACTCGACTCATACCTTGAAATCTAGCCCTTATTAGCACCACCACGTTGCAGTCTCCCTCAGCCTACTTTCTGGTTTCTCACGGCAGTCGCGACCCGCGCCCGCAGATCGCGATGGACAATCTGGCGCAGCAGGTGGCCAGTCGCTTTACGGGCGTGCCCCCGCTGATTCAAACGGGCGTGCTGGAATTGGGGCAGCCGCTGCATCAGCAGCTTCAAGCGTTTGCGGAACAGGCATCGCAATCTGGGTGCGAATCGATTCAGCTGCTGCCAATGTTCTTGCTGGCAGGGGTGCATGTAGTGGAGGACATTCCAGCAGAGGTGGCGCAGGTCGAGAGCCAGCTGCCGATTCAAATCTGCCCGCATTTGGGTAGCGCGGCTGAGCTGTGGAAGCTGTTAAATCTACAGTCAGCGCCCGGTTTAGCACCAGATTCAGCGCGAGTGCTGATTTCGCACGGCAGTCGGCGCTCTGGCGTGCAGCAAACCGTAGATGAGATTGCGGCTAAGCTGGGAGCCGTGGCGGCCTATTGGTCGGTTGTGCCCAGTCTCGAAACGCAGGTGAGTCAGCTGGTGCAGCAGGGCGCTCAGCAGATTGAACTGCTGCCTTACTTTCTGTTTGCAGGCGGCATTACTGACGCAATTGCTCAAAAGGTGACAGAACTTCAGCAGCAGTTGCCCAATGCTCAGCTTGAGCTACGTCAGCCGATGGGCGCAACGCCAGAAATGGCAGCGCTGATTGTAAATTTACTGGCAGCGCCACCTGTAGGATGCAGCTAATATTTCATAAAGAGCTGCCAAGTTATAGCTATTGCTGTTGTAAGATTTGATGCCAAAAAGTTCTGACAAGTTGAATGGCAAGGTTTATTTAGTGGGCGCAGGTCCCGGCGATCCCGGCTTAATGACGCTGAAGGGCAAAACACTGCTGGAATGCGCTGACGTGGTGATTTACGACGCGCTGATCAGCCCGCCGATTTTGGCGATGATCAATCCCCAGGCCGAACAGATTGACGCGGGCAAACGGCGCGGTCGTCACTCAATGCAGCAATCGGAAATTACGGCGCTGCTGATTGAAAAGGCGGCGCAGCAGGCAGTTGTGGTGCGGCTCAAAGGCGGCGACCCGTTTATGTTCGGACGCGGCGGCGAAGAAATGCAGGACTTGCTGGCGGCTGGTGTAGCAGTGGAAATGGTGCCGGGAATCACCTCCGGGATCGCCGCACCTGCCTATGCGGGCATTCCGCTGACGCATCGCGGCTACAGCTCGTCGGTGACGTTTGTAACGGGGCATGAGTCGGTGGGCAAATATCGACCTCAGGTCAACTGGCAGGCGATTGCCCACAGCTCAGAAACGATTGTGATCTATATGGGCATTCACAACCTAGCGCATATTATCGAGCAGCTCTGCGGGGCTGGCTTGCCGGACTCAACGCCGATTGCGTTGGTACGCTGGGGCACAAGGCCGGAGCAGGAAACGCTGACTGGCAAACTATCCAGCATTTTGCAGCAGATGGCTAAGGCTGAATTTGATGCGCCAGCCATTGCGGTGATTGGGGCGGTTGTCAACCTACAGGAAATCTTGAGCCAAGGGATTGCTGGGCGTTCGTCTTAGCGCTGTCTAGGAGCTGTCTAGGCACAGAGGGGGTTCAGTCCTCACCTTCTGCCCAGCGTCTTTTGCGGTAAGCTGACAGTAAGAAACTGCCCTACTTGCGACTACCATGACCGCCGCGATTCCTGAGAATTCTGCCAGCTCATCCGCTCACTCGTCAGCCAGCCAATATAACGCTGCCGCCACCGAAGCCAAATGGCAGGCCGAATGGGAGAGCAATCAGGTCTTTAAGGCCAATCCCGATCAGGGCGGCAAGCCGTTTTGCATGGTGATTCCGCCGCCCAACGTCACGGGCAGTCTGCATATGGGTCATGCCCTAGAGCATTCGCTAATCGATACGCTGGTGCGCTACCACCGGATGCTGGGCGAGAATACGCTCTGGCTGCCCGGAACTGATCACGCCAGCATTGCCGTGCAGACGATTTTGGAAAAGCAGCTGAAAGCTGAGAACAAAAGCCGCGACGAGATCGGTCGCGAGGCGTTTCTGGAGCGTGCTTGGGCTTGGAAGGCTGAGTCGGGCAGCACCATTGTCGGGCAGCTCAGGCGGCTCGGCGTTTCGGTAGACTGGAGCCGTGAGCGCTTCACGATGGATGCGGGGCTGTCAACGGCGGTGCTGGCGGCGTTCAACAAGCTCTACGAGGAGGGCTTGATTTACCGCAGCAAGTATTTGGTCAACTGGTGCCCAGCCAGCCAGTCGGCGGTGTCGGATCTGGAAGTCGAAAACAAAGAAGTTAACGGCAGTCTGTGGCACTTTCGCTATCCACTCAGCGATGATTCAGGCTGCATTGAAGTGGCCACAACACGCCCCGAAACGATGCTGGGCGATACGGCGGTAGCGGTGAATCCGGACGACGATCGCTATCGGCATCTGGTGGGCAGAACCGTGCGGCTGCCAATTACCAATCGCCAGATCCCGATTATTGCCGATAGCTATGTGGACAGCAGCTTCGGCACAGGCTCGGTTAAAATCACTCCCGCCCACGACCCGAATGACTTCGAGATGGGCAAGCGGCACAACCTGCCGATGATCAACATTTTGAATAAAGACGGCAGCCTCAACGAAAATGCAGGCGAGTTTCAAGGCCAAGATCGGTTTGTGGCGCGCAAGAACGTCGTGAAGCGACTGGAAGCAGAAGGCTTTCTGGTCAAGGTTGAGGAGCACAAGCACAGCGTTCCCTACAGCGATCGGGGCAAAGTTCCCGTCGAACCGCTGCTTTCGACCCAGTGGTTTGTCAAGATTCGGCCTCTGGCAGACCGGGCGCTAGAATTCCTGGATGCTCAGGAGCCGCAGTTTGTGCCGGAACGCTGGACGAAGGTGTACCGCGATTGGCTGGAAAGCCTACGCGACTGGTGCATTTCGCGACAGCTCTGGTGGGGGCATCAGATCCCGGCCTGGTATGCCATCAGCGAAACCAATGGCGAAATCACTGAAACTACGCCCTTTATGGTAGCCAGCAGCGAAGCCCAAGCCCGTGAGAAGGCGGTGGAGCAGTTTGGCGAGCAGGTGCAGATCCAGCAAGATCCAGACGTGCTGGACACCTGGTTTTCCGCTGGACTCTGGCCGTTTTCGACGATGGGTTGGCCGGAGCAAACCCAGGATTTGGCCACCTATTACCCGACGACAACGCTGGTGACGGGCTTTGACATCATCTTTTTCTGGGTGGCGCGGATGACGATGCTGGCGGGGCACTTTACCGGCCAGATGCCGTTTCAGACGGTCTATATTCACGGATTAGTGCGCGACGAGAACGGCAAAAAAATGTCGAAGTCGGCCAACAACGGCATTGACCCGCTGATTTTGATCGATAAATACGGCACGGACGCGCTGCGCTTTACGCTAGTCAAGGAAGTGGCCGGAGCCGGACAGGACGTGAGCCTGGAATATGACCGCAAAACCGATGAGTCGGCCTCCGTCGAAGCCTCACGCAACTTTACGAATAAAATCTGGAACGCCTCGCGGTTTGTGATGCTGAATCTAGACGGCCAGACCCCAACGCAGCTTGGTCTGCCTGATCGGACGGCGCTAGAGCTGGCTGACCGCTGGATTCTATCCCGCTATAACCAAACTGTGCAGCAGACGCGCGCCGATCTCGATGGCTACGGCATGGGCGAAGCTGCCAAACGACTCTACGAATTCTTCTGGGGCGACCTCTGCGACTGGTACATTGAGCTAGTCAAGTCGCGGTTTCAGACCGACAGCGCTTCGGGCAGGACGGCGCGGCAGGTGTTGGCGCAGCTGCTAGACGGAACCCTGAAGTTGCTGCATCCGTTTATGCCGCATATTACCGAAGAAGTCTGGCAGAATTTGACCCAGGCTGAAGGCGAGTATCTAGCCTTGCAAGGCTATCCGCAGTCCGATCCGGACGCAATCGATCCGGCTTTGGAACAGCAGTTTGACCAAATTATCGACACGATTCGCACCATCCGTAACCTGCGCGCCGAAGCCTTTATCAAGCCCAGCGCTCAGATCGAGACGATTCTGCAAACCGACAGCCTGCAAGAGCGCCAAATGCTGCTCGCTGGCCAAACCTACATTCAGGAAATGGCTAGAGTCGGACAGCTTACAATTATTCAACCAGATGCCCAGCCAGATACCCAGCCAGAACCCAATGAGCCAGAACCAGACCTGAACGAAACAGTCTCTGATACGGTTGCAGAGACAATCCAGCAGGTGGAAGAGGCCATTAGCGCGACTGCCGGACAGGTCGAATCTGGCGTGGAGCAAACCTTGAGCCGCTGGAATTTGGCCACCTACAAAAAACCTGCTTTGGTGCTGATCTTCTTTCTAGCGCTGTGGATTTTAGCACGGCTGTTTGGCGCAGTAATTGGCACGTTCCACAGTCTGCCGCTGCTAGCGCCGCTGTTCAAGCTGATTGGCATTGGCTACACAGGCTGGTTTATTTACAAGTTCTTGATCTCCAGAGAAAAACGGCGCGAATTGGCGGTTCAAATCCGCCAGTTTAGGAAGCAGATGGCTGATCCAGTCACCGAGATTGACCTGACGGCTATGCCTGTTTCTGAAGCAATCAGCATTACTTCAGCCCCAGCCGATCAGATGTTTGCAGGCGTGGTGGGAACGGTGCAGGTCTTAATTCCGCTGACGGGCGTGGTGGATACAGAAGTGCTGAGCGCTAAGCTCCAGAAAGATCTGGCTAAAGCCGAAGCCGAAATCCAATCTTTATCTCAGCGTCTAGGCAATGCAAACTTTGTCGATAAAGCACCAATTGAGGTGGTGCAAAATGCTAGGACTGCATTGGCCGAAGCTGAAAAACAGGCCGAAATTCTCAAAGATCGGCTGAAACAGCTTGATTGAATCAATCACTAAAATCACTGTGAGCTAGCGCACGCCCCGGTACGAAATTAGCAGCTATACTCAGCTCTTAGTAAGCTTTTATACTCCACTCCCCGCCGTGTTCTCGTAACCCTCCTGTAAAACCGCAATGTGGCATTTGGCTCAGGTGAAAATTCAAGATGAAGGTAAGGCGCAGCTACAGCTATTAGCGCAGCAAAAAGCTGAACATGCTTGGGCCGTCTTGAGCGAAGAAGCCAACGATCTCTGCATTGAGGCCGACAGCTATGCCGAAGGGACACTGCTGCTAGTGGAGCTGAACGGTTCGCGGCAAGTGCAAAAAGTGCAAGAGGCAACCTCTTGGATTCTGGAGGTGATTGAACAATATCTGGCGGTGGGCATTACGCCTGCGGTGCTCCAAGAAGAGGTGCAGCGAGCCGAACAATGGCGCCAGTCCCTGACGCTCAAAAGTCAGGAGCTGCAGCGGCGGGCGCTGGAAATGGAGGCTCGGCGCGAGCAGATTCAGGAGCTAGAGGATAATTTGCTCCAAGAGAAAGAGCAACTGGAGTCACTGGCCGATCAGATCAAGGCCAGTCACGCTGAAGAATCTTCCGCCTAAGCGGGCTATGCAACGCCAGCAGGCAGGCGTGGGTTCAGCTGCGTCGGGCTGCTGTAGCGACCGTCCAGCAACAGGTCACGGATCAGCCGAGCGGCCACTCGCTGCGCCAGCCCCCCCACAATTTGCTGACCAAATATCTGCGTCTCAGGCTTGGCTAGAATGCGCGGAATCAGCGGCAGGAGCTGCATCGGTTCAAATCCAGGCGTGTCTTTGAGCAAGCTGACAATTCGGCCTACGTGGTCTAACGAGCTGGGCTGAGCCGGAGCTGGCGTCCCAGAGACAGGGCTATCGAGCTTCAGGCCAACCCAAGCCGCAATCCGAGCTTTAGTTTGCTCAATCGCTGTCTGTCCGGCAGTGTCGATGCCTCTGACAATTTCATCAGCAATTTTCTCGCGGATAAACTCGCCCCGCTCCGAAAACAGAAACTCTATTGTTTGATCGAGCACCAAATTAATGTCGTAGTCGGCACTGCTGCGGGCGTTGGTCAGCAGATTTTCCAATCGATTCCAGCGAAACTGACCGTCTTTAAATAACAAATCTTGCAGTGATGCCCGCAGCTGCGGAGCTGGATCAGTCAGCAATCGCTTCGCCACATAAGGATAGGCTTTGCTCAGCACCTTGAAATTGGGGTCAACGTTAATCGCAATTCCCTCCAGCGTCACCAGCGAGCGAATAATCAGCGCATAGTAGGCCGGGACGCGGAACGGAAATTCATACATTAGCCCCGAAAGCTGGTCGGTGATGCTCTTGATGTTGATGTCGGCCACCGTCCCAGTCAGCGCATCGTTAAACACGCTGGCAAAGGCCGGGACAATTGGAGTCAGGTCGGTGTCTGGGGTAAGAAACTCCAGATTCACGTAGTCGTTCGCCAACCCTTCAAAATCGCGGTTGACCAAATGCACAATCGCTTCAATCAGTCCGTAGCGCTGGGCAGGCTTCACCTCGCTCATCATGCCGAAGTCGAGATAGGCTAGCTTGCCGTCTGGCGTGGCCAGCAGGTTTCCGGGATGCGGATCGGCATGGAAAAAGCCGTGTTCTAGGAGCTGCCGCAGCGAACACTGCACGCCCTGCTCCACCAAATAACCTGCGTCAATGCCCTGCCTGCGGATTTCTTCCAGCTGAGTCAGCTTTGTACCCGTGATCCATTCCATCGTTAGCACGCGCCGAGCGGTGTATTGCCAGTAGATGCGGGGCACATAGATATCGGGTAGATGACCATAGAGCTTGGCAAACCGTTCGGCGTTGCGGCCTTCCTGGTTGTAGTCCATCTCCTCAAAGATCCGCTCGCCAAACTCATCCATGATTGCCACCAGATCACTACGGATGCGCTTGAAGTTTTTATTCGCCCAGCTTGCCAAACCGCGCAAAATATATAGATCCAGCGTGATCCGCTGCGCTAGACCAGGACGCTGCACCTTAACGGCCACCGTTTCGCCGCTCTTCAGCTTGCCTTTGTAAACTTGACCAAGCGATGCCGCTGCGATTGGTTCGGGCGACAGCTCGGCATAGATTTGGTCAGGGCTATCTCCCAGCTCTTCTTTGATAAATCGGTAGGCAATTTCGTTCGGGAAAGGCGGAATTTGATCTTGCAGCAGCGTCAGCTCTTCTAGATAGGTCGGCGGCACGAGATCTGGTCGAGTCGAGAGCGCCTGCCCAACTTTGATGTAGGCTGGTCCTAATCCAGTCAGAATTTCTCGCAGGCGAATCGCGCGTTTAGCCTGATTGCGCTCCACTCCACCCGTGCGGCGATCCCACCAGAGGCTGACAATAAACTGAGCAAATGTCCAAAAGATCGACAGCATCCTGCCCCAGATTTGAAGCGGTCGCTGGCGGTAGTAGGCTGCAATTGCCACCGGGTCATAATCCATTGCTCGCACTTCGGGGTTGACCTTGTCGAACTCCGGGTCAAACTGCACCGACTTGAGATGCTCTTGCGGCGCTGGATGTGGCTCGATGGCAATCCCCACAGCGGGATAGACAGCTTCACTGTTCAATTCAGCCGGATCGGAGCTGGGGGGAGTAAAAGTTGGCATGAGTCTCCTGAATGATCGTAAATGATCGCGCCCAGAGCAGACAGCTATGCGTCTTGACGCCAGTCCTAATGTATCGATTCCGCTAACCCAGATTGTCATGAGCGCTATCGCAAAAACCAACCTGCTGAGTGCGGGATTTGCCCAAAGCCTAAATTGCTAATTACCTAAATTGCTAATTGATGGCTAATCAAGCTACTGATTATGTTAAGCATTGTAACAGGCTGCTTCCGTTCTGTCTTAGTCCAATAGAGCGAGAAGTATTGCAAACCGATCGCCAGCTACTAAACTGATAGATGATTCATAGATCGCCTGTACGGTGATTACCTTGGTCTTGCCCTCTTGAGCCTGCTTCATGCTGATTTCTCTTCAGATTGAAAATTTTGCGCTCGTCGATCAAATAGATCTAGAGTTTGGCAGCGGCCTGAACGTGCTGACGGGCGAAACCGGAGCCGGGAAGTCAATCATCCTGGACGCTCTAGATGCGGCTCTCGGTGGTAAAGTCTCTAGCCGCGCCATCCGTACCGGAGCCGAACGCGCCCTAATCGAAGCCACCTTTGATCTCGATCCTGGCTTAATCAATTGGCTGGCCGAACAGCAAATTGAACTAGTAGATGACATGGCGCTAGTTTGCAGTCGCGAGGTGGTAGCCGGTCGAGGCAGCGTCCGCAGTCGCTCGCGAGTCAATGGCGTGCTGGTCAACAAGCAGCAGATGGAGTCTCTGCGCGATCGGCTGCTGGAAATTACGGCGCAGGGGCAAACGCTTCAGCTCGGTCAGCCTGCCTTGCAGCGCGAATGGCTCGATGGCTTTGGCGGTACGCCTCTGATGCAGCAGCGCGAGCATGTCGGGGTGGCCTATCAAGCCCATCAGCAGGCGCTCCAGGCGCTCGAAAAACGCCGTCAGTTTGAGCAGCAGCGCCTCCAGCAGCTTGATCTGTTTGAGTATCAGGCCAAAGAGCTATCTGCCGCTCAGCTCACGGAAGCCGACGAATTAGAGCAGTTGGAGCAGGAGCGGCAGCGCCTTAGCCACAGCGTCGAACTCCAGCAGCAGAGCTATCAAGCCTACCAGGCGCTCTACCAAAACGACAGCGGTGCTTCCGCCTGCGCCGATCTGCTGGGCAAAGCGGAAAGCTTGCTCACCGATATGCTGCGCTACGACCCGCAGCTCCAGCCGATTTTGGAGATGGTGACTGAGGCGTTGGCACAGGTGGAAGAAGCCGGACGGCAGATTAATACCTATGGCGAAAGTCTGGAAACTGACCCGGAGCGGTTACAGACCGTCGAAGCGCGAATCATCCAGCTCAAGCAGATCTGCCGCAAATATGGCCCAACCCTCGCCGAAGCCATCGCCCACAGCCAGCAGGTGCAGCGCGAACTTGAGGAACTCAGCAGTGGTGGTCAGTCGCTAGAGGTGCTGGAGCAAACCTATGCAGCCAGACAGGACGAGCTGCACCAAGCCTGCGCCCGCCTTACGGAACTGCGCCAGAAAACAGCCCGCCAGCTTGAATCATTGTTGATTCAAGAGCTGAAGCCGCTGGCGATGGACAAAGTGCAGTTTAAGGTAGATATTGCGACCACCTTGCCCAGCGCTACCGGAGCCGACCGGATTGCTTTTCTGTTTAGCCCCAATCCGGGCGAGCCATTGCAGCCGCTAGCCGAAACTGCATCCGGCGGCGAAATGAGCCGATTTCTGCTGGCGCTCAAAGCCTGCTTCTCCCAGATCGATGCCGTGGGCACGATGGTCTTTGATGAGGTGGATGTCGGCGTTTCGGGTCGAGTGACGCAGGCGATCGCCGAGAAGCTGCATCAGCTCAGCCATCAACATCAGGTGCTTTGCGTCACCCACCAGCCGATTGTGGCAGCCATGGCTGACTCTCATTTTCGGGTGGATAAGCAGGTGATCGATCCGGCGGGTGCCAAAAAGCGGGGCAAGGCTAAGCTCGACTCGGCAGAAGCTCAAGGCGACGTGCGAACTGTCGTGCGGGTGATGCTGCTAGATGGTCAGCAGCGCCGCGAAGAGCTAGCCCAAATTGCGGGCGGCAAGTTAGATGGCAAGTCAGATCAAGAGGCGATGGCCTTTGCCGATTCGCTGCTGGCTCAGGCCGCGAATGCTCGTAAAAACGCTCAAAGCAGCAGCCAAAGCAGCGGCCAGTCTCGTCAGGTTCAGGCCAAAGCCACAAAGGCAGCGGCCAAAGCCAAAGCCAGCACCAAGTCGAAAACGGTTGCCAAGCCGGCTAGCTGAGGCGAGTTCCTGCGGCGAGACTCTAGCGCAGACAGGTTCAAAACTGACAAAATAGCCAATCGGAATATGGCAATCTAGTTTTGATTTGCTCAATCCAAATTGTTTCGGGCAGTGGTGAAATTATGACGTTCTGTGAATATCGACCTGGCCTAGAGGGAATTCCCGTCACACAGTCTAGCATCAGCTTTGTGGACGGGCAGCGCGGCATTCTGGAGTATCGCGGCTACAGCATCGAAGAGCTGGCTCAGCACAGCACGTTTTTGGAGACTGCCTATCTATTAATTTGGGGCAGCCTGCCCTCCAAAGACGAGCTAGAAGAATTCGAGCATGAAATTCGCTATCACCGCCGCCTCAAGTACCGCATCCGCGACATGATGAAATGTTTTCCTGAAAGCGGCCATCCGATGGATGCGCTTCAGGCCTGCGCGGCGGCTCTAGGGCTGTTTTACTCGCGGCGGGCGTTAGATAACCCGGTCTATATTCGCGATGCGGTGGTGCGACTCTTGGCCAAAATCCCCACCATGGTAGCTGCCTTTCAGCTGATGCGAAAGGGCAACGACCCTGTGCAGCCTCGTGACAACCTCAACTACGCCGCCAATTTCCTCTATATGCTAAACGAGCGCGAGCCTGATCCGCTGGCTGCCCGCATTTTCGATATCTGCCTAACGCTGCATGCCGAGCATACGATCAACGCCTCAACCTTTTCAGCAATGGTCACCGCCTCGACGCTCACTGATCCTTACGGCGTGGTAGCCTCGGCAGTCGGAACGCTAGCAGGGCCGCTGCATGGCGGAGCCAACGAAGAGGTGATCATTATGCTGGAGGAGATTGGCTCAATCGACAATGTAGATGCCTATCTCGATGACTGCATCCAGAAGAAGTCAAAAATTATGGGATTTGGGCATCGAGTCTATAAGGTTAAAGATCCGCGGGCGATTATTCTGCAAGGGTTGGCTGAGCAGCTCTTCGAGAAATTTGGCAAGGATGAATATTACGATATTGCCGTGGCGCTGGAGCAAGCGGTTGAGGCGCGGCTGGGTACCAAAGGCATCTATCCCAACGTAGACTTCTATTCCGGGCTGGTTTACCGCAAGTTGGGCATCCCCACCGACCTGTTCACGCCCGTGTTTGCAATTGCACGCACGGCTGGCTGGCTGGCGCACTGGAAAGAGCAGCTCAACGAAAACCGAATCTTCCGCCCCACTCAGATCTATACTGGCACGCGCAGCACGCCCTATCTGCCGATTGAGAAGCGCGACTCGGCGGAAGATCAGGAGCTGATGGAGCTGGTAACGGGCTAATTCCGGAAGACTCGCGGATAGCGCGGCTGGCAGGGGCTACCCCAGCAGACCTGCTGATTTGGCATGTTCTTCAGCACCGTACTGCGTGCTCCAATCACGGCATTTGCGCCAATCTGCACGCCGGGAGCCACGAAACAATCGGTCGCGACCCAAGCACCATTGCCAATCATAATCGGAGCGGTTTGCAAGCCAAACGCCGGATCTTGCAGGTCGTGGCTGCCCGTGCAGAGATAGCTTTTCTGCGAAATTACGCACTGTGCACCGACCGTAATTTGATCTAGGCTGTAGAACACCACATCGTCGCCTACCCAGCTATGGTCGCCAATCTCAACCTTCCAGGGATAGGTGAAGCGGGCAGTGGGACGAATGCTCACCCCCCGGCCAATTTTGGCTCCAAAGCGGCGCAGCAGGCTTACCCGCAGGCCATGCGCCGAATGCGGCGTCAGCGGAAACAGCGTCGCCTGCATCAGCCACCAGAGCAGAATCGTCCAGCCCGGACGACCGCGCTCAAACCAAGATTGGTCGTAGTGACGCAGATCAACGGCGGCAGGCGCGTTAGGATCGACGATCAGGTTGCCGGAAGAGATCGCTGAGGTCATAGCGCCGAGTCAGGTTGAGGCAGAGCAGCTGAGTCAGGAGATGTAGCCGCTTTGTTGAGCTGACCGCCATACTGCAACTCAAACAACTTCACGCCAATCTGGTACTCATACTGGCTCAGCAGCCGCGCGTAGATATAGCCGGCTCTGCCGTCGAGGAAGCCGAGCCGCAGCACGTAGGCTAAGAAAAACCGCAGCGTTGGCTTAAACGGCAGATGCACCCAGATCTGTTTCAAGAAGCGCTTGCGCTGCACCGAGTCGCCAAACAGATTTGCGCCAATTGTGCCGCCCTCGCCCATGCCGCTGCGCAGATTGTAATAAACTCTGGCTTCCCAGTTAGAGTAGCGGTTGTGGCGTTCCAGCCAGTGATACATATCCCGAAAGTCGATATGATCCATATCGGCCTTCAGGTAGCCCACCTTGCCCGCCATCACTACATGCTCATGCACCTCGTTGTCGCCCGTGTTGCGAATTTCTTCGGTGTTCAGGTTTTCGTATCGGCCTTTGGCATGTCGAAACAGGCGCAGATTCCAGTCGGGATATTTGCCGCCGTAGCGAATCCACTGCCCCAAGAAAAAGACGCGGCGGTTCAGATAATAGCCTTCGTAGTCTGGGTTTCGGATTGCCTGCTCAATCTCGTCCCAGAGCGCGGGCGGAATCCGCTCATCGCAGTCCACAATCAGCACCCACTCGTTGCGAAACGGCAGATGATCTAAGCCCCAGTTTTTCTTTTTCGGCCAGTGTCCGTTGAATTGGAACTGCACCACCTTGGCTCCATAGCGCTCGGCAATCTCAATCGAGCGGTCGCGGCTCTGCGAATCCACGACAAAGATCTCATCGGCTCTAGCCAAGCTGGTGAGGCAGGCAGGTAAATTTGCCTCTTCGTTTTTGGCCGGAATTAGAACAGAAACGGGAATTTTGGTAGCCATAGGATTAATTGCGGCAAAAGAACAGTAGAGCAAACTTGAAACTACAGACCAGAATTAAACTTACTGCTCAGGACTTTGACTTAAGAATGCCCTGAGCCGCAGCTTTCAAATAGCCAATTTGGCCGTAGGCATAGGCAAAGTTGTCGAATCGTTCAGCCGGATCGCGGAAATATTTCAGCGATCGGTAGAGTCCACGCAGCAGCCGCTCACCGCCCCGATGAAACTGGCCCAACCCTGCCCGCCCCGCCAGCTGCTCGCGGTAGCACTCGCTGATGCCCTGCCACCAGCCCCGACTCAAAAACCAGGCGCGATTCAGCCGCTCTGGCGCGACGTTGTGCGCCACATGCGCGTCGGGTAAATAGGCTACCTGCCAGCCCTGCTCTAGCGCTAGCTCGGTCATATGTAATTCTTCGTTCGAGAGCAGATTTTTGCCGACTCGTCCCAGATGCCGATCAAAGCCGCCTACCTGCTCTAGAAACTGGCGACGAATCGAATAGTTGAGGCCGCGTGGCGTGAGTCCGGGCTGGTCAATCAGCCGCATCTCCGCCCCCAAATCATAAGCGCCCAGATTGCCCGACAGGTTGGCCGAGAGCCACTGCGGCGGACTGCTGCCCTCCGCCCAGAGCAGCGTGACTCTGCCGCCCGCAATCGCCAGCTTCTCGTTAGCTTGATAGGCCGCATAGAGCGCCGAGAGCCAGTTCGGGCTAGCCACCGCGTCATCGTCGAGATAGGCCAAAATTTCGGCGCGCGCCAGCTTTGCTCCCGTGTTGCGGGCGACCGAAAGCCCCGTGACTGGCTCGTAGACATAGCGCAGCAACGGATTCGCTCTGGCCGCAACCACCTGACGAGTCACGTCTGTTGAGGCGTTGTCCACCACAATCAGCTCAAAGCTGCTGCTAAAGGCTTGAGCCAACAGGCTATCAATCGCGGCTCCCAGGTAGGCAGCGCGATTATGCGTGCAGATAATGGCAGAAATCTGAGGTTCAGGCATAGCGCAGACAGCGAACTTCACCCGCTAGAGTGCCCGTTCCGCCGCTATGGCTAACCTGGCGGCGGCTAACCCATGCTCAAGGGTTGACAACAGGGATTCAGATCTGCTGGTTCCAGTTCAGCACTCTGATTCAATCAGCCTTAGTAATTGTTGAATTCAAATTGCCAAAATTCTCTTTTAAGAGTATTTAATCACGCGCTGTATGCCAGAGATAGCAAGCGTTTGATTAAATCCCTAATGAAAGATAAAACGGAGATAAACTTTCTTGAACTTGGTTTTTTTCTAAGAAGGCATGTTATAAGAATGGGGTGTTGCTAAACGGCTAGTTTGAGATTGCTTGAAAAGCCGATTCAGAGACATTCTTCATCGTTAATTCTCGACCTCCAACTACTTAAATTTGAAGCATTATTTGAGCTAGTACTGTAGTTTTAGTCAGGTTGAGATTATCGTTATTCAAGAGGTTTCTAGCCATAATTTTTTGGCTAAGCGATCAAGATTGCTGACTTAGTTCCCTTCGATTACAAAAGTCGAAGCTTTGACACGGAGCTAATTTTGTCTGATTAATCATTAGTCATAACTCCCAATATTTTTGTGCTAAATGATTGACAGACAAGGTTAAAGAAGCAAACTCGGCATCAGATATTTCTGTCGTCAGTTTGACCAATTTGCATCTTATTGTTGATTTTTTCAAGGGTTTTATTTGACCCTAGTTTTACGCCGAGTTTTGGCTATTTTTATGCCAATTATCCGCGTTTTTGTTCACATTAAGTTGTTAACCGTAAGAGGTGTGTTATGCAGTATTTGTTAATTGATACCCATCAGAGACCGCTTGGCACCATGAGCAGCGACCGCTCTTTTGCTGTGGGCGATACACTCCAGAATCACAATGCCGAAGTCTTCACGGTGGTTGGCCTTAACTGGTTTAAGCAGCGGACGCATGCTAATTCGCTGACGATTATTCCAGGTCAGGTACAGCTCAAGGCGAAAACCGTCTGAGTTTAGGAGCATTCGTTAAAGAGCCTGATCTCTATAGTGGAGATCAGGCTCTTTGATGTGAAACTCTGTAAGTACCGCAGCGAAACTCTCGACTAGACCGACGAGCCAAAGCCTGCGTAGGCTCCATAGAAAAATAGACCAAGCACCACCAAAACGCCAGTTCCTGCTACGGTTGCAACCATCCACAGGGGAATTTTACCAGACTGCATGATTCACCTCCAAGCCCAGCGGGCTGTTAAAAATGCGTTTGTTGAAAATGACTTAGTTAAAGAAATAGCTGGAAAACAGAATGCCCAGCACAAAAATCAGCAGCAAGCCGAGATAGAGCGAAGTCCGGTTGAGTTCAACCGCCTGCTTATTGGGATTGGGAGTACGTTCCATAGTTGGTCTAGCGTTGAATAAACTGCATGGAGGCAATTGCGCCTAGGAAAAAGACGGAGGGCACGGCCAGAGCGTGAACCGAGAGCCATCTGACGGTAAAAATCGGATAGGAAACGGGTTGATTCGGAGAATTGCTTGTCATATTGTTCTCACCTCAAATGGATAGGGTTAGGGTTACTTTAAGAACTCGTCAATCTGCTGTTTGGCTTCAAACCGATCGCTGACCACGGGCACTTCTTGCCGTTCTTCGGTGAAGTACTGGTTGGGACGAGGGGTGCCAAAAATATCGTAAGCTAGCCCTGTGCTGACAAACAGCCAGCCCGCGATAAACAGCGCTGGAATCGTGATGCTGTGGATGATCCAGTAGCGGACGCTCGTTACAATATCGCCAAATGGTCTTTCGCCTGTAGTTCCTGCCATTTCGTCTCCTGCCAACGACAACTATTTAACACCTATTTAATATCATACGAGAGTGCGCCAAGAGTCACAAGTTAAGTTCCGAGCTTGTCTCTACTTAAATGCGCTGCGGCGACTTCGCTAGGCAGCCTGCTGGTATTTCAGCAGCGTTCCCCTCTGGCCTAAGACAAACCCTTGCTCTGGTGTCACAAAAACGATCCGATAGAGGTTCGAGGGAATATTCTCAATTTCTCGATCCTTCTGCCAAGTCTTGCCGCCATCAAAGCTGGCCATCAGGTTGCCGCTGCCCCCCGCAATCCAGATTTCCTCAGGCGTGCGGTAGGCCATATCTAACAATCCCCAGCTCGTCGCATACTCTGGGTTAAACGGATCTTGCCACTCATCTAGCTCGCCCGGCTCTGAGAACTGCACCGAGCCACCGCGCGCCAGCAACCAGAGCCGGTTGTCTTTGCCATAGCCCATGTTTTGCAAGCGCTTGGAGCTGTTGCGATTATGCGGCTCCCAGGCTTCTTGCCCCGGCTCCCAGGTAGAATAGAAGCTGCCTCTAGCCGAAACTGCTACATAGCGCCCGTCCTCAGAGCGGGAGATGTTTCGCACTACGCCAACGGCTTCCTGCACCATCGCCTTCCAAGTCTTGCCGTCGTCTTGCGTTCGGTAAATGGCGCCTACGTCAGTGGTCATTTCAGCAGAGCCACGGTCAAGCGCCGTAACGCTGTAGGGAGAACCAGGCAGCTTTTCGCTCAGCGGAATCCGCTCCCAAGACTTGCCCTCGTCAGTCGTATGCAGCAGCAAACCGGGTTGACCAACAATCCAGCCCTCGCTGCCGGAAAAGCTGACCGACAGAAAGCTATAGATCTGCCCTTCGCCGAGATCCAGCATGCGCTGTTCCCAGCTCTCGCCACCGTCTGTGGTTTCGAGCAGCGTTGCTCGGTTGCCTACTAGCCAGCCGTGATTTTGATTCACGAAGGCCAGATCTGCCAGAGTCGCTTCGGTGGGCAGGGAAACCAGCTTCCAAGGGTTGGTCTCCATTGAGGCCAAGAAGCCGCGCGTACAGCTACTGCAAAACAGTACGACAACCAGCAGCAGCAAAACTTTTTGAACAGACTTGAAAAATGGGTGCATCAGATTAGAGAAATACCAAAACTATTAACAAAACTTAAATAAGCTAGGCTATTTCAGTCCGTACAAACTGATAAAAAACAAGAATCCAAGCGCCAAACCGCCGAAGATCAGCAGGTTTTTCTGAGCAGGTGTGAGCGTGTTTACGCCCAGTCCATAGCCGAGATTTTCTTTGAATCCAGACGGGTTGCCCAGCGGCCCTACGTTGCTGAAGGCTGTTTTGCGAGCGCCGCAGACCGGACAGCGCCAAGCTGCTGGCAACTGCTCAAACGCCACGCCAGCTGGGATATTGTTGGTGCTGTCTCCCTTGTTTGGTTCATAGGAATAGCCGCAGGAGCGACATTCATATCGATCGAGATCTTTGGGATCAAGGGGCGGCTGTGGCTCTGATTGAGTCGATAGATCCTGTAGATCAACCTGCGGATCAATTGGGTCAGGCGAATCTAGCGCTTCTGTCGTCATTGGAAATACTCAGTGATGTAACAAAACTTGAAGCCGAGACTGAAGACCGCAATTCTTAAAAACTCTGTTAAAGATTATGACATAGACTGTCACATGGCATAGCCTGCAATCGCAAATATCGTACCTGCTGCTAGAGACCCTGTACCGCTATCTGCCGTTTGCCGAGGCAGGTTGTTTTAAGGCCGCAACCAGTAAACAGACAATGCCGACGTTGATGGAAATATCGGCCAGATTAAACACCGGGAAGCGAATCACCCGAAAGTCGAGAAAATCTACAACCTGGCCAAAAAAGAAGCGGTCAATCCCGTTGCCCAAAGCGCCAGCCAGGATGCAGCCATAGCCCACTTGCTCCCATCGGCTGAGGCGAGAAAATAGCCCCAATGCCATTAGCCCCAGGCTTACCGCCAGCGACAGCCAGCGCAGCCAGCCACCCTGCTCGCTGAATAGGCTAAAAGCAGCTCCCTTGTTGGTCACGTAGGTCAGGTGAAAGATGCCTTCCCAAATCGGCAGCGTTTGATTGAGCTCAAAGTTGCGGACAATCATGAGCTTTGTAACTTGGTCTGCAACTAAGCCAATCACAGCAGCAATCCAGAACAGGCGATTTCTCAAGCTCATAGTCACTTTCCAATATTGCTGCTAGCTCTGCTAGCTAAATCCCGGCTCAATCTAAGTCCCAGAGCAGTTTCAGGCTGCGTCAAGCCACCTCCTCAGTAAAGCATCAAACGTCTTAAAAACGCGGCTAAGACTGTGACGGCGCAGACTAGCACGAGCTGACCGGGCAGCGGCAAAATCGAGTTAACCACCAGCGTTTCGGCCAACGAGATTGTCTCAAAGCTAATCCAGCGGGTGACATAGGACAGCAAGATATAGCTGATGCCGCTGAGGTGAATCGTCGCCAGCCCCATCAGGCAGCTCAAAGCCAAGTTCTCCAGCTTAGGCGGCAGCTGAAACGCCAGCCAGCCGCAGACCCAGGCTCCCGGCACAAAGCCCAGCAGATAGCCAAAAGCTGGCCGATGCACATAGTCCAGGCCGCCGCCCTGCGTGAACACATTGAACCAAGTGAGTCCCAAAATCAGGTAGGCTACCTGCGAAATGGCCGCTGCATTTCTGCCACCCAAGCAGCTTACCAGCAGCACTGCGGCGATTTGGCTGGTAACGCCCAGCGAATAAGCCTGAATGCCATGCTGACTCCAACCCCAGGGAGGACTCGTAATAAATGCCTCTAATAAAGTGCCGCCAATGGTCAAAATCAGACCAATCAGCGCCCACATCAACTGGGTTGGAGCAGCCACGTTCACCTTCAAGATTGCGGAGGGTAGAAAAGCAAGAGCTGCTAAGTCAGGCAACCTCACCAAACTTCAAAATTATACTGCCTGGATTAAAAATAGCTGATTGTCAGGCTGTTGAGACTCACAAGACTCATGAGACTGCTGCCAAGGCTGCTCGGCGCGGAATTTCGTAGGTGAAAAAATCCTGCGCCATCGCGGTCTGTGGAAAGATCGCTCTGGCCTCTTGCAGCAAATCATCCAGCCCAATGGAGTTGCCAGGGGCATAGCGGGGGCTAAAGTGAGTCATGATCAGCTGCTTGGCCTTGGCTCCCAGCGCCGTTTGCGCCGCCATCGTCGAAGTCGAGTGCAAACGCTGATAGGCTAGCTCTGCGTCTTGATGGGCAAAGGTCGCTTCATGCACCAGTAGGTCGGCATCAGTGGCTAGCTCGACGGCAGCCTCGCAATAAATTGTGTCAGTGCAGTAGGCAAATTTGCGGCCAATCTGAGTTTCGCCGCAGAGATCGGCTCCGTTAATCGTCCGTCCGTCGGGCAGCGTCACCCATTCGCCGCGCTTCAGTTTGCCGTAGAGCGGCCCAGACGGAATTCCCATCGCCGCCGCCCGCTCCACGTCAAAGCGACCGGGTCGATCTTTCTCGGCCACCCGATAGCCAAAGGCTGGCACCCGATGAGTCAGCGGCGCACAGCTTACCGTAAATTCGGCATCTTCAAAGACCAGCCCGGGCTGCACCGTATGCACCTTGACTGGATAGGAGAAATGCGTCTGCGAATATTTGCCGCAGGCTCGGAGGTACTCGTCTAGCTTGGGCGGCCCGTAGATATCAATTCGGCTCGGGTTTCCCGCCAGTCCGCAGCTTGCCAATAGCCCCATCAGGCCGTAGATATGGTCGCCATGCATATGGGTGACGAAGATGCGGGTAATCTGGCTCACCCTCAGGTCGCTGCGTAAAATCTGGTGCTGTGTCCCTTCGCCACAGTCAAACAGCCAGATCTCCGCTCGCTGCGGTAGCCGCAGCGCAATACTCGAGACGTTACGGGCACGAGTGGGCACGCCTGAACTGGTTCCAAGAAACGTGATCTGCACAGTCAGTTCGCCTACAGTTTGCTTAAAGTTTGCTTAAAAAAGTTTGGCGCTATCTCTAGACTCAAGCGTTACTTGTTTATCTCTCTATACTGACATACTGGGCATCGCTCTCCTCTGGCTCAGCTTCAGCGTTCGCCAAAGCCAGAGCGCCAAAGCCAGAGTTGGAAAAATCTTTTTACTTGACTGGAGCAATTCGGGGGGAAATAGGCTTAATATAATGCAAGGTTGCATACCTACGTCTCTGTTCCGCGGCGTTGAACGGTTTTGAGCGTTAAAAGCGATATTTTCGAGATGCAGTGTGAGGGGCAAATCAAGATGATGGTTCGTAACTGCGCTGAGGCAAAATCTTCAATGCTGCAAATCTGGCAGACTGGCTGGCAGAGTAGCTGGCAAACCGGACGGCTACTCTTAAAGCAAATCCTCAGCCAACCCCAGCGCTACGGCTGGATGACGGCGCTGATCTGGATAGCGATCATTCTGCCCGTTAAAGCCGAGCTGGAGCTGCGGGTGGCGATTGAGCAAGATGTTGGGCAGGTGAAAGTCGGTGGCTCAACCGAGGCAATTCTCAGAGATGATTCCGGGCATGTCTTGGCTCAGGTGCCTGCTATGAATGCTGTGGTAGCCGAATCCAAGAATGGCAAAGTCGCCGTCAATCAGCTTGAAACCCGTAAGCTTTGGATTGAACCCATCAGCGAAGATGGCTATGTATTTATTGGCGAGCGCTGGTATCGGGGGCGAACGCTGGTGGTGCCTACAGACGGCGGCATTACAGCTGTCAACTATGTACCGCTCGAAAGCTATCTTTACAGCGTCGTTGGGGCAGAGATGCCCGCGAGCTGGAGCATGGAGGCGCTCAAATCGCAGGCGGTCGCCGCTCGCTCCTACGCGCTGTTCCATCGCCAGACTGGTCCCGACACGGTGTTTGATCTCGGTGACACAACCACCTGGCAGGTCTACGGCGGCATCGAGAAAGAAGCTCCTAGCACCAGAGCCGCCGTTGACGCGACCCAGGGGCAGGTACTCACCTATCAGGGGAAAATCATTAACTCAGTGTTTCACGCCTGCGCCGGGGGCTACACCGAAGATGTCGAAGATGTCTGGTCAAACCCGCTGCCCTACCTGCGCGCCGTCTTCAGCCCCGATCGGGATCTGCCTGCCTGCCGCTGGAGTCCGGTGAGCTTTAGCGCCAGCGAACTCAGCAATCGTTTGGGATATAACGGCACAATTTCTGCAGTGTCAGTGAAGCGGGACTCGCGCGGACGGGCAACTTCGCTGGAGCTAGACGGCAGCGCTGGCCGCATGTCGATTGCTGGCAAAGACGTTCGGGCAGATTTAGGTTTGAGAAGCACGCTGTTTGACATTGAAGCACAGCGCAGCCGCGTCGCCAGCGCGGGCGACAGTCTGCCCAGCAGCCCCAGCAGCTTTCAAATTAGCGGCAGCGGCAACGGTCACGGGATTGGCCTCAGCCAGTACGGCGCCTATGAGTTTGCCAAGCAAAACTGGAGCTATCAGCAGATCTTGCTGCACTACTACACGGGCGCTGCGTTGGCTAAAATTCAGGTTCAATAAGCCTTCTAGTTGCGCTATTCATAGATATCGCCATCCGGCATCACGGCTCCGGTGAGACAAGCCCCTTCCAGGTTTGCTTCCCAAAGATTGGCTTGCCTGAGATGGGCGTAGCTGAGATCTGCGCCTTTAAGATTGGCACCAGACAGGTTTGCCATGCCCAAATTCACGCGGGACAGGTTCGCGCCGGACAGGTTGGCGCTGCGGAGTGACGCTTCGCGCAGGTCAGCTTCCGCCAAATTGGCCTCGATTAGCGTTGCCGTGTAGAGATTTGCTCCAATCAGATTTGCTCCAATCAAAATGGCCTGCTCTAAGTTGACGTGACTCAGGTTAGCCATGCAGAGGTTAGCCATGCTCAAGTTGGCATGTTCCAGATTAGCTTTGTAGAGCGTTGCCCCAATCAGATTAGCGACGCAAAAAACAGCCCGACTCAAATTCGCCTCGCGGAAGTCGGCTTCCCGCAGATTTGCCTGAGAAAAGGTGGCTTCTCGCAAATCGGCTTGAGAAAAATTGGTGGCATAGAGCGTGGCCTGACTTAGATTTGCCGTATAGAACCGCGCAAACCGCAGGTCGGCATGGCTCAACAAGGCTCCGCGCAGGTCAGCCAAACAGCCGTCTGCATGACAGAGCGACGCATAGCTGAGGTTGGCCTCTTTGAGGATGGCTTCGCGCAGATTGCTATGCTTCAGGTTGGCGGTGCAGAGAAAAGCCTGACAGAGATTGGCAGATCGCAGATCAGCCCCCTGCAAGTTCGCTTCGCGCAGATCGGCCTCAGCGAGGTTAGCCCCGCGCAGGTCAGCTTCTTCCAGGTTGGCGGTGTAGAGAATAATCGCCCGCAGGTTAGCGCGGCGTAAGTCAGCGCGGCTAAGATTCGCCATGCAGCAGTCAGTCTGACTGAGGCTAGCCTCCTGCAAGTCAGCGCCATGCAGCTTCACCTCCCGTAGACTGCCCTGTTCTAAGGTGATCTGACTCAGGTTAGGATGCACATGCCGATGCTGCTGTCGCCAGTCATTCCAGATCGAGACTCCCTGCTCTAGGACTGTCACATGCTCCTGGTCTGCCATCCTTGCTACTCCCATCTGGGATTCTCTCAACTCTTAGTTTGTGCTGCGTCGTTGGATGACCTGCCCGCCCCAGTCGCGATCTCTAGTTACTGGCCCTAGTCACTGGCCCTAGTCACTGGCCCTAGTCACTGGCCCTAGTCAATTACTGCTAGCCTCTAGACCTTTATTCTGAAAAATATGAGCGGCTTCAGGGCTGAAACTGGAGATCGAGGCTGTAAATTCTTAAATTCCATACCTTTAATATGCCCAGGTTACTGACTGGATCTGCCTCTAACGCTGGGTTTAGCCGAATCTAGCTGCCCATCAGCTATCAACAGTTCTTTACATGGGCTGTATTTTTTTAGCTATCAGAGAATATAATGACCCCATGCAAGGGTTCATAGCAAAAGACACTCCGAGGGTTGGAGTGTCTTCTATCTTTTAAAGCGAGCTACCTCTGGTGAGACTTAGCCGATAAGACTCGGCCAATCAGACTTAGAAAGTCATTTCGGCAGCCTGAACGCGCTCGACCTGCTTTTTCTTAATCACCAGCAGAATTTGCGTCAGAGTAACAGCCGCTAGAAATGCGACTAGCCCTTTGATCCGATTCGGGCTTTGCAACACAATTTCGACATCGCGCTGGCCAAATCCGCCGACGTTGGGATTGACGGTCAGAGCTGCGCCTGCGGCAACCTCTTCACCCTGCGAGACAATCAGCTCAGGCCCCGCCGGGATTTTCTCAGTCACGGCATCGCCCTCAGCAGGCTGAATCGTCACGTCGTAGCTGCCATCTTCTGCTTTGGTGATAGCGGTAATTGTCCCTGTCGCAGAGGCGTTGAATATGCCGTTGTTGCTCTTCTCACCCGTGGGATAAACCTGACCGCGTCCCCGGTTGCCGCCCAGATGGATTTGGTATTTGCCAAAATGGGTTGACTTGTCAGTGCTGGGGTCAGGCGAAAGCACGGGGAAAACAATTTCCTGGTACTGATCGCCAGGGAGAGGCCCTACCAGCACAATGTTGTTTTGGGTTTCGCTGTAGGGCTGGAACAGATAGTTCGGCCCGACTTCCTCTTTGAGTTCTTCCGGAATACGGTCTTCGGGCGCAATCTTGAAGCCGTCCGGCAGCATCAGCACTGCGCCCACGTTTAGCCCGCCCCTTTCGCCATTCCCCAACACCTGCTGCATGCTCATGTCGTAGGGAACTTTGACCACTGCCTTAAAGACAGTGTCGGGTAGAACTGCCTGCGGCACTTCAATTTCGACGGGCTTAGCGGCGAGATGGCAGTTGGCGCAAACAATCCGCCCTGTGGCCTCACGCGGATTTTCGTAGTTTTGCTGCGCCCAAAACGGATATGCGGCAGCAGCTTGCGGCAAGCTGAAGCTGGCGCTCAGACTGAGTGCCGCCGCCACAATCAGAGTTAGCGTCCGTTGGAGAAAAAGCTTGCCGCTCGAACGTCGGCTCGACCAAATTGACTTCATGGTTGACGAAATGATGGGGTTTAGGTGTTCAGTCACAAAGGAAATAGCGAACCAGACTCTAAGCCCACCAGGGGGCATCGCCAGTCCGAAAATCGGTTTCAGTCCAGGGCGAGAGGGAGACTTTGCCGTTGTCGGTGACATCAGCGTGAGCCAAGGCTAGAGACAGCGGTGCAGGACCGCGCACAACCTTGCCTTCGCTGTTGTACTGCGAACCGTGGCAAGGGCACATAAACTTGTTTTCGCTGGCGTTCCAGGGGACGACGCAGCCAAGGTGGGTGCAGACGGCGTTTAGGCCGTAGTTCCCCAGTTCTCCAGCGCTCTCAACCACCAGATAGGTCGGGTCGCCTTTTAGCCCCTGCGTCAAGACCCGCTCGCCCACGTTATGGCTGGCCAAAAATTCGCTAGCCACAACGTCATTGCCCAGAGCGTCTTTGGCAATTACACCGCCGCCTGATCCACCACTAGAGGGCGGAATAAAATACTTCACAATCGGATAAAGCGCGCCCACGACCGTTCCACCTGCGGCTCCAAGCAGCAGTAGATTCATGAACTGTCGTCGTCCCAAATCGGGAACATCGGGGGTTTCAGAGAGTTGAGCCATGATTTGTGAGCAGAGATTTTAAGGGTTTGTGCTGAAGGTTGGGCGAGCCGCTGAGAGCCGAATCTCAAAGTCTAGATTTTTAAAGTCCGATTTTTAGGCTCATGTTAACGCCCTATGTCAACGCGAAGATGCAGACAAAGCGACGAAAGTCAAGATTCGGGAGCAGCACTGCCGAGGAAGACCCATGTTGACACCTCTGGTGCTAGCAATTTGCCCAACAGGCAATTTGGCAAGCATCAAGAAGCATATTCACAGATATTCTATAAGTATTATTGCATGTATGAATACCAGGGACGACATCCAGAGGAATTCGATCGGGCGGATCTAGTTTCTGCCAGGTTCCACTAGTTTCTATCAGTTCCGCTAGTTCCCACTAGGCAGAACAAAACTTTTGGGGTATACCTGATGGCAGCTTGATCAGCCGTTGTTATCTAATGCGCTTTTAGACTATGAATAATTTCGATTTGCAGTCCCGCAATCGGCAGAAGCAGAAGCAGTCGTCGAGTTCAGCGAAGCGCCCCGGACAAATCGCGCGACTCTCTGCGCTGCCCTTGCTCACCGCTGGCCTTGCCTGGGCCGCGCTGCCCATTTCTGCCGCCAGCGCCAGTCGATCCAGTCGTTATTATAATCCTGACCCCTACCGCAGCTTAGTGGCAGACTATAATGCCTGCGCAGTGGAGATAGCGGGTACGGGAGTCCAGCCTGAAGCGGCGGCGGCAGCCTGCGGGGGAGCGCTCTACCCACGCGCCCTATCATCTTGCGTCACTGGCATTGATGGCGGCACCGAGATTCTGGCAAGCGATGCCCTCTCAAACTGTCGTCGCGTCCGTCGCCCTCAAGATTTGGCCACCTGCGTCGTGGGAATTAACGGCATCAGCACCACTGGCACTGAGCCGCTAGATGTCTTGACCTACTGCCGCCGCAGTCTGCTTCCCAAACGCTTCTCTAACTGTGTTGTAGGCATCGCGGCTGAGGCGCCCAGCTATTCCACCACTGAGATGATGGACAACTGTATCGCGGCCAGCAATCGTCCCCGCCAGGTCTTGCCCAGCTTTATCCCGCGCGGTGAGGAAGTGCCGCTCCAGCCTTTGCCCAACAGTCCTAGCAGCGGCGTGACCCCGACTCCCAGCCAGATTTTGACCCCCAGCCAGCCTACCCCAGCACCCTCTACTCCTCGCAGCGTGCCAGCTCTCTGGTAGGTTGTAGATTAGGTAAATCGGCAGCAGAGCACATCTTTGCAGGTGACGCTCTGCCGCTCGCTATTGTCTGGCCATGATTCTAGTTGCTACTCTGGCGGCTGAGCCTCAGGGTTCTCGACCTGCCGCTGCGCTACGGCTGAGCAGTCTCGATCTTTGCTGCGAACCTGATTGACCGTGCGGCACTGCTCCCAGGCAATTTGATAGGCCAGGTTGGGCGGCAGCTGACCTTGCTGCATCAGCGCCTGTCGGAAATAGCGCAGGCTCTCTTGGCCTTTGTCTTGCTTCCGCAGAATTTGAGCCTTCAGGTACAGCAGCTCAGGATTGTTTGGCGTTTCCTGGATTGCCTTATCGACGGCCACAAGCGCTTGTTCTGGCTGGTCGAGGTCGCGATAGCCAATGGCGATACCGCGCTGCGCCAAATAAGTGGGAGCCGCATAGCTGTCAAGGCGCTCAATGGCCTGATTTGGATTGGAGAACGGCAGGTTGACCGCCAGCATCAGATCCATATAGCCCTTGAGCAGATTTAGCTCTGGATCTTGCGGCGAGAGCTTTTCGGCCTTGTCCAAGCTATCAAAAATCTGCTGGAGCTTGCCAAGAATCGCGGGTGTGGCGCGCACGGTGCCCTGCGTCGAAAGCGTATGTGCCCCTTCCAAAAACTGTCCTGCGGCGATATACAGGTTGCCGCGCAGCGGATCGCGGGTAATGAGCTGCTCTGCTGATTCGCGAGTCAGGCGGGCATTTTGTCCCATCGTATCCCAATCGCGATCGATGTAGGCCAAAGCCGCCTTCATAGCATAGGCCAGCGGCTCGTCAGCTTCGGCGGTTTCTAAGACCTGAGCGGCCTGCTGATAGTTGCCCTGCTCAAATAGCAGCTTAAACGCCTGCTCGGTTTTTTCTCCAACCGGATGTGGGTCGCGGGTGCGAAACGGGTCGGCTGAGGCAGGGCTAGCCCAAAGTAAAGCAGCACCGACGATTCCGACGGTTCCCAGCGACAGCGACAGTGAAGAGATCCAGGTTTGAGATTGAGGAGTGGAGGATAAAGTCATTTTGGCTATTGTTGGCTGTTGCGAATTAACAAGTGCAGATTAACAGGTGCAAATTGACCAGAGAATTGACCAGAGACCAGCGTTCAGATTCAGAATCTATGCGATATCAAAACTACTGCGATGAGAACGCCACCCTGTACTTTAACCTGCACAGCCCTGCCTGCGTCAATCGGCTGGTCGCCTAACTGGATGACGCGACCCAGCGACTCCCAGTTCCACCCGGCTGACGGGAGCTGTTATAAAGAGAAAACAATCCTCTGGCCTTCTGAATGCTCTATTTGAATGATCTGGTCTATCACCCTGCCGCGACACCTACCGCCATCCTTAAGTCAATCAATTTGGAGCTAGCGCCCCAGCAGCTTGGGTTGGTGATTGGACCCAGCGGCTCTGGCAAGAGCACTCTGCTTGAAATCATGTCGGGGCTGGCGCGCAAAACTTCCGGCCAGATTCGCTGGCGTGATCAGGAGCTAACGCCCGATCAGCTTCAGCAGCTCGCCGGACTGGTGTTTCAGTTTCCTGAGCGCCATTTTTGCGGCCACAGTATTTTAGAAGAGCTGCGGCTAGGACATCCTGAACTGGACAGCGAGCAAATTGAGCAAGCGCTAAAGGCAGTCGGGCTGGGGCATATTCCCCTACCTAGCTCGCCCCGGCTGCTCAGCGGCGGACAGCAGCGGCGGTTGGCGCTTGCCGTTCAGCTGATTCGGCAGCCTTTTCTGCTGCTGCTAGACGAGCCAACCGCCGGACTCGACTGGTCGATGCGACAGCAGGTGATTAGCCTCTTGGCGCAGTTGAAGCGGCAGTGGACGCTGCTGGTGGTTTCGCATGAGCCGGGTGAAATGCTGGGGATTGCCGACCGCTGCTGGACGCTAGACTCTGGCCGTCTGACTGCGGTTGATCCAGCCCAGCTAGGCGCTCAGTCGCTGGTGAAGTAGCCCTATTGCAAAATCTCTATGGCGCTAGTTTTAGAATCCGACTGGTCACAGGCTTTGGGCTGGACTCCCAGCATTCAGCAGCAGCAGCAGCTACAGCAAATCTATCAAGCAATTTTGCAGGGCAATCAGCAGCTCAATCTGACGCGGATTACTGAGCCATCTGAATTTTTGGAAAAGCACCTGTGGGATTCGCTGCGCGGTGTTTTCCCCCCGCTCAGCGCTTCTGTGACGCAGCCGCTGAGCCTGATTGATGTGGGTACGGGAGCTGGATTTCCGGGCTTGCCGCTAGCGCTTGCCTGTCCAGACTGGCGGGTGACGCTGCTGGACTCGACCCGCAAAAAGGTGGCTTTTCTAGAAGCGTTAGCAGCCGAGCTGAACCTGCCTGTTCAGAGCATAGCGGGTCGGGCTGAGCAGGTGGGTCAGATGGCTAAGTACCGAGCCAGTTTTGACATCGCCACAATCCGAGCTGTAGCTGCGCCTGCGATCTGCGCTGAATATACGCTGCCGCTGCTGAAGCTGGGCGGTACGGCAATTCTCTATCGGGGACAGTGGCAGGCTGAAGAGCATCAGGCGCTAGAGTCTGCCGCAGGGCAGCTAGGCGGCGTAATTGAGCGGGTTGATGCGTTTGCCACGCCTCAGAGCCAGAGCGTCCGCCACTGCGTCTATCTGAAGAAAGTTCAGTCCACCCCGCCTGAGTTTCCTCGTCTGGCTGGCATTCCCAGCCAAAAACCGCTCTAGAGTTCTGTCGAGAGCGGCTCAGGATCGGGTGATTAAGCTTCGTTCGAATTAACTTCAAATTAACTTCAAACTACTTCAGCTTTTGCTTCACGAAGGTCATCACCTGACCCAGCTGCTTCTTGAGCAAATTGATTTCGGCCTGCATTTTCTCAATTTTTTGGTTGAGAGCAGCCAGATCGCCTCCAGCAGCGGGGGCAGCGGGCGTAGCGGCTCTGGCGCGAGGCAGCCGCGACTTGGCCATTGCTGCCTTGATGGCCTCAATTAAATCTTTCTGCTCAAATGGCTTTTCGACAAACTCAAAATACTCGAACGGCTCCGGGATTTTCTCAGTCACCTCTTCGCGCCGCCCCGACATCAGCACCAGCGGAATGGATTGCAGGTCAGGCTGGGTCTGGATCTGCTGGAAAACTTCCCAGCCACTCATCCGAGGCAGCAGAAAATCTAACATAATCAGGTTAGGGCGCTCCTGCCGAATGCAGTTGAGTCCTTCAACGCCGTCCTTGGCTTCCAGAACCTGGAAATTGCCCTTGGGCAGCATGTCCCGCACCATATTACGAATAACTCGACTGTCATCAATAACTAGGATTTTATGGCTGGCCACGGTAGATTCCTCAGGTTGATTTAGAAGTTGATTTAGAAACAGAAATTAACTTTGCTAACTACATTATTGATTGTTGAAAGCAAAAGTGACAGATCGCAGCGCTAAGGGGAAGATCGCTGAAAAGGCGGCAAACGCGCAACCGTGAGCAAGTTGATCCAGCAAGTTCGAAATTTGCCGATATGCAGAACTTGCTGAGGTACAGTTTTATTCAGTGTACCTGTGTCGCTCAGGATGCTCAAGCGGGCCAAAAAATTCAGCCCTGTAAACTGAGAGGTTCATCCCGTTTTTAACGATGCTCTTACTATGCCCTTTGGATTTCTTATCCTACCGCTCTAGCTCAATGTAGATTGAAGTGGGTTGAAGTGGGTTGAAGTTCGAGCGTTCGAGATTTATTTTAGGGTTGCGAGATTTTTTAGGTTCTGATGAAGGTTCAATATGAATCAATCTGCCAGCCCATCTGCTAGCTCATCTGCCAGCAAATCTGGCCTTAAGCCTCCCCGCCAGCGGTTTAAAACTATTTTTGCCTTTGCTCCCAATCGGCAGACGCTGGGCGGCACGGCCTATTTGCTGCAAGAGCCAGCGGCAAATATTTTGGTGGACTGTCCAGCCTGGAATGCCGAGACGGAGGCATTTTTGACCGCACAGGGCGGCGTTGACTGGCTGTTTTTGACCCATCGGGGCGGCAGGGGAAGCGTCAAGGAAATTCAGCAGGCTTTTGGGGCAAAAATCTTGGTGCAGGAGCAGGAAGCTTATCTGCTGCCCGGTTTGTCTCTCATCACCTTTGAGCAGGAGTTTCAGCTTAGCCCCAGCAGTCAGGCAATTTGGACCTGCGGCCATTCTCCAGGTTCAGCTTGCCTCTACCATCAAAACTACGGCGGCGTTTTGTTTTCAGGACGGCATCTGTTGCCCAATGCCCAAGCTGCCCCTGTGCCGCTTCGCCTTGCTAAGACATTTCACTGGCCCAGGCAGATTCGCAGCATTCAGGCGCTTCGCCAGCGGTTTTCCCCCGAAACGCTCCGCCATATCTGCCCCGGAGCCAATACTGGTTTTTTGCGGGGTCGGATCTCTATTGAACCCGCCTATCCTCAGCTTGCCGCGCTCGATCTAGAGGCTTGCTTACAGACTCAGCCCAGTTTGTAATGTCCCCAAACCAGATAAACTGGTTGTGGGAAATTGGTGCGGGAAACTAGAAGGAAGCCGAAATGCTGAAGCGAATCGCCGTTGCGCTGTTAATAATTCTAGGCTTGAGCCTACAGAGCTGTACCCCGGCAACGCTCAGCCTCAAAAGCTATGTCAATACCTACGAAGGCTACGAGTTTCTCTACCCGAACGGCTGGATTGAGGCCAAAGTTGACGATGGCCCTGACGTAGTTTTTCATGATCTAATCGAAGAAATGGAAAACGTCAGCGTCGTGATTAACCCCGTACCGGGCGACAAGTCGCTGCAAGAGCTGGGTAGCCCGACTGAGGTGGGCTATCGACTCTCGAAAAACGCCATTGCGCCACCCGGATCGGGACGAGAGGCTGAGCTAGTCAGCGCTGAAAGTCGCGAGGTGGGCGACGAGCTTTATTACCTGATGGAGTACGCGATCACGTTGCCCAACCAGCAGCAGCGGCACAATCTGGCGAGCGCGGTAGTGCGCCGCGGTCAGCTTTTCACGTTTAATCTATCCACTAACGAAAAACGCTGGCAGAAGTCTCAGGATCTATTTCGCAAGGTCGTCAGCACTTTTTCGGTTTACTAATTTGATTGATTCGGTCTACTAACGCCCCCAAATGGCGCGCTCAGATTTTTGGTGCTGCAATGGCTATTCCGCCGCTGGTTCTTGCCTCTGCCTCGACTGCTCGACTACGACTCTTGCGGACGGCTGGCATTGAGCCAGTCGTGCATCCCAGCGATTTTGATGAGTCGCAGGTGCAGCTAGACAATCCCGCAGATCTGGTACAGCGGCTCGCGGAAGGCAAAGCCGCAGCCGTTGCCGCTCAGCTCAACGGGATGATGATTTTAGGCTGTGACTCGGTGCTGGTACTGGGCGGGCAAATCTACGGCAAACCTGCAAATCCGGCTGAGGCAATTCAGCGCTGGCAGCAGATGCGTGGCCAGACCGGAGCGCTCTACACCGGGCATGTGCTGATTGATCAGGTGCAGCGGCGGCAGCTCGTGCGCTATCAGATCACTGAAGTTGAATTTGCCCTAGTCAGCCAGCGGCAGATTGAAGCCTATGTGGCGACGGGTGAACCGCTGCACTGTGCAGGCTGCTTTGCCTTGGAAGGGCGAGGTGGTTTGTTTATAGAGTCAATCCGGGGCTGTCACAGCAACGTGATTGGTCTCAGCCTGCCGCTGCTCAGACAAATGCTGGCGACACTGAGCTACGATGTCTCTGACTATTGGCATCAGTGAGATTGGCAGGAAACTTGGCAGCAGTATTGGCAGCAGTGAGAGCTTGATACTCACTTCACGATGTCTTTATCAATCTTGCAGAAGTCAAAATGCTATATTGCCAAATAAATAGGCTTGCGGGGCAACCAAGCTGGATGAGATAGCTGTAAACGAGTCAGAAACAATCTGGCTGCAAGCTGCATATCTGCCAGATGAGAGTAGCTAGTAACACCTAGCAAGCAGTTATCCCATCCTGCTTGCGCCACCTGAAAATCAAGATTAATCTGAAACTTGAGACTAAAAGCAAGTAAATATCGCGCTCAGGTCACTGCTAAGTCAAGGCAGTTCGCCTAAAATCCTGGCTAAGATATCCCGGCTAAGATATCGGCTAAAACGATCGTCATCTACTAGGCCAAGCTCTCGATTTGATCTACCCCAACCATTGGTTTTTCAGATGGATTCATCGCCCCCCAAGCTCGACCAGCTTCGCTCTAATCCTCAGCATCAAACTCCGCTCGCTCAGTTCTGTGGCTCAGAGCTGCTCTTTCGCGACCGCTACCAGATCCTCCGAACGCTAGGGCGCGGGGGGTTTGGCGTAACTTATTTAGCCAAGGATGCGGCATTGCCCAACTCGCCGCTCTGCGTGATCAAGCTGCTTTGCCCCAAGGTTAGCAATCCGGTGGTGCTGCATCGTGCCAGCCAGCGTTTTGAGCGAGAGGCTAAGATTTTGAGCCAGTTGGGCAGTCACGCTCAGATTCCGCGCCTGCTAGATTACTTTCAGCAGGACGGCAGCTTCTATCTGGTGCAGGAGTATGTGCGGGGACGAACCCTGACAAAAGAAATTCGCAATCGCGGCAAGCTCTCTGAGCTGGAAGTGAAGCATTTCCTGAGAGAAATTCTGCCGGTGCTGAGCTATGTGCATGAGCATCAGGTAATTCATCGCGATATTAAGCCCCCCAATATCATTCGCTGCCAGGACGACGGGCGGTTGGTGCTAATTGACTTTGGAGCCGTCAAAGAGCAGTTCGTGCAGGTGAGCCAGAGCACTCACAGAGCCGCCACCACGCATTTTGTCGGCACGCTGGGCTTTGCTCCCCCTGAGCAGCTCTCACTGCGCGCCACCTACTCCAGCGATATTTTTGCCCTCGGCGTGACCTGTCTCTATATGCTGACTGGCAAACCGCCAATGGAGTTTAGCTATGACGCCACCACCGGCGAGGTTAACTGGCAGGACTACGTAACGGTCAGCGAGCATTTTGGCAAGATTCTCGATAAGATGCTGAAGATTTCAGTCCGCGACCGCTATCAGTCGGCGGAGGAAATTCTGCGATTTTTGAATCTGGAGCCTTATCTGGGCAAGCTGTCTGACTGTCTGAATATCCAGCCCCGGCTAGGCGACTTGCCGGATGAAGCTGAGCTGCTGGCGCGCAATGGCTATTTACCGCCAATTTTGCGCGCCGCAATTGCAATTCGGCGCTGGCGGGCAAGGCGGGCTTTGCGAGATCAAACTCATCAGGTTAAGCAGGCTGAAGAAGCTGAACTGCTGATTCATTACGATTAAATTTACTTTAGATCGGGCTAGAGTTCCGACTAGATCAGGGCGATAATAGCGAGGGTAAATCGCGGTTGCTGCCATGACCTATTTTGCTTTGGCCACCGACTATGACGGCACGATTGCCACCGAAGGTGCGGTTGATGCAGCAACGCTGGTCGCCTTGCAGCGCTGGCGGGAAACTGGGCGGCGGCTGATTTTAGTCACCGGGCGGATGCTGGACGACTGGCTGCATATTTTCCCGCAGTATGCGCCGCCTGAGCTATTTGACTGGGTGGTGTGCGAAAACGGCGCCGTGCTGTACCATCCGCCGAGTCAAGCGGTGAAGCTGCTGAGCGCTCCGCCCCCGACTGAATTTGAGCAAAAGCTGCGGCAGCAGATTGGAACGGGTTCAAAAATTTTTGAGGCGGCTGATTCGGACGAATTTGCTCAGCTGGTGCAAAGCGGCAAACTCGACGCTTTTGCTGCTGGACGGGTGATCTTGGCGACCTGGCAGCCCTATGATCAAGCAGCCACCGCGCTGATTCAGGATCTGGGGCTAGATCTTCAGGTGATCCTCAACAAGCGAGCCGTGATGATTTTGCCCAGCGGCGTTGACAAAGCCTCTGGCCTACAAGCTGCGCTGCAAGAGCTGGCGATCTCGCCCGCTCAAACCGTGGGCGTGGGCGATGCTGAAAATGACCTGCATCTGCTCAAACTCTGCGGCTTCTCAGCGGCAGTTGCCAATGCCCTGCCTGCGGTGAAAGCTGAGGCCGACTGGGTCGCGCAAGCCGCACGCGGGGCAGGCGTTGTGGAGTTGATTAATTATTTGCTGACTCAAGATTAAATCTGCGTAAAAAAAAGGCAGGCTGCTACCTGCCTCTGCTATCAAACGTAACGACTCAACCCGCTGCTACACAGCCGCAAAGAATTCTTTCGACTTCACCGGGTCAGGGTTCATCGTCGCATCACCGGGCTTCCAGTTAGCAGGGCAAACTTCGTCAGGGTGAGACTGAACGTGCTGAATCGCTTGCAGGGTGCGGAGCGTTTCTTCGACGCTGCGGCCAAAGGCCAGGTTGTTGATGGTTGCATGCTGAATCACGCCATCTTTGTCGATGATGAACAGGCCGCGTAAGGCAATGCCTGCTTCGGGATCGAGCACGTTGTAAGCCGCACTAATTTCTTTTTTGATGTCGGCCACTAGCGGATAGGCTAGGTCGCCCACGCCGCCCGATTTGCGATCGGTCTGAGTCCAGGCCAGGTGCGAAAACTCACTGTCGACAGAGACGCCTAAAATCTCGGTGTTGATCGCCTTAAAGTCGGCGTGGCGGTCGCTAAATGCGGTAATCTCAGTGGGGCAAACAAAGGTAAAGTCGAGCGGGTAGAAAAACAGCACGACATATTTGCCGCGATAGTCAGATAGCTTAATGCTCTTAAACTCTTGATCATAGACCGCCGTGGCCGTAAAGTCAGGCGCAGCTTGACCAACCCGGAGGCATCCTTCAGAACTGTAGGTCAGGGTCATGAACGAATCTCCTTAACTAATACGTCTACTTTAACGAACTGTTACGACTATATCATAGTCATAACGATTGTGACTAGGCTGGCGCAAGTTCAGATTCAGTTCGGCAGTTTGGCTCAGATTGCTCTAGGAACTTGCTGAATTCGCCGCTGGTAAAAATAAGAGCTTTGCCAAATAATGAGAATCTAGCCGCCAGCTCGGTTCATAGGGATGGTTCTGGGTTGATTCAGTCAGGGTAAATTCAGGGCAATGGATAGTTTAGACCAGCGGGAATGGCTGCTGACCAACGGGCTGGGTAGCTTTGCTAGCGGCACCCTCAGCGATACTCATCGCCGTACGTATCACGGCTGGCTGTTTGCGGCGCTCGATCCACCCAGTCAGCGCAACCTGCTGCTGTCGCGAATTGAGGCTCAGCTCGATCTGCTGGGGCAAAGCTTTGAGCTAGGCGTGAATTTTTGGAGCAGCGGCGCGATTGCTCCGCAGGGCTATCGTCTGCTGCAAAGCTTTGAGCGGGAGCCAGTTCCGACCTGGACTTGGGGGCAAGATCACTGGCAGCTCTCGCGGCGCTTACTGCTGCCCCACTGTGCAGATAGTTGGGCAGATAGTCGGGCAGATACGATATCTGGCCAGCGACTTTTGATCCAGTATCGCTATCACGGCGCTGAAACTGCCGTCCTGAAGCTGCGCCCCCTGATTGCCGATCGGGTGTTTCACCATCAGCAGCGCTCTGGGGATTTGCAATTTACTCAAATCCCTCAGCCTCAAAGCCTGTGGCTGCAAGCCCAGCGAACGGGTGGCGGGTTGGGTACGCCTTGGAGCCTATGCTGGACGCAGGGCAACTACTCTAGTGATGGCATCTGGTACTGGGGCTACCGCTACCCCGAAGAAACTGAGCGCGGCTTGGCTGATACCGAAGATCTCTACAGTCCGGGCTGTTTAATAGTGGTGCTGACTGCGGGCGAGACTGTGACGCTAGAGGCGCGGGTTGGGTTTTTAGATGGCCAGCCAGATCTCCAAAGTCTCAGCGACCAAAGCTTTGAGCAGGCTTTGGCGGCGGAACAGCTGCGGCTGGGCAGCAAAGCTACATCGCTGCGTCAGAGGCTCTTGGCCGCAGGCGATCAGTTTATTGTGCATCGCGCCTCCACCCAGAACCCGACGATTATTGCGGGCTACCCTTGGTTCAACGACTGGGGACGTGACAGCCTGATTGCCCTGCCGGGGCTGGCCCTGGCAACGGGCAAATTTGATCTGGCCAAAGGACTGCTGCAAACCTTCGGGCAATATTGCCAGCAGGGGCTAATCCCCAACACTTTCCCCGATGCCGAAACCAAGCCAATCTATAACTCGATTGATGCAGCGCTCTGGTGGATTGAATCGCTGGGGCTGTATTTAGAAGCCAGCCAAGACTGGGATTTTTTGGTGCAGCAATATCCGGTGGTCTGGAGAATTTATAAAGGGCTGATGGTCGGGACGCTCTACAGCATTCGGGTGGATGCCTTTGACGGGCTAGTGACTTGGGATGCAGCAGGCGTGGCGCTGACCTGGATGGATGCGGTGGTGGCCGAAACGCCTGTCACGGCGCGGCGCGGCAAGCCGGTTGAGATTAACGCTCTCTGGTATTCGGCGCTCTGTTGGGGGCATCAAATGGCAGAGCGGTTATTAACTGTATCCGACCCGCCCTTTGACAGAGCAACGCTCAGCAATCAGGCCAAGCGCTTTGCCACTCAGTCTGAGCAGGTAAAGCTATCTTTGCAAAAATATTGGAATCCGGCGGAAGGCTACCTCTATGACCGGATTGACCCCAACGACTATCCTGACTGCACGATTCGCCCCAACGCCGTGATCGCACTGTCGCTGCACCACTGCGGGTTCAAAGACAGCATTGGGCAGCAGGTGCTGGAACTGGCGCGGCTGCGGCTGCTCACCCCTTATGGTCTGCGGTCGCTCGACCCTGCCGACCCGCAGTATATCGGTCAATATCAGGGCGGCATCTGGCAGCGGGATCAGGCTTACCATCAGGGCACGGTCTGGCCTTGGCTGCTGGGAGCATTTATCCGAGGCTGGCAGCGCTTTTACCCGGATCAGCCGCTACCGTTTGACTGGCAGCCATTGCTGGATCACTTTCAGCATCAGGCCTGTCTGGGTTCGATGAGCGAAATGTTTGATGGCGATCCGCCTCATGCTCCCAGAGGAGCCGTGGCGCAGGCTTGGTCAGTGGCGGAGGTGATTCGCCACTGGTGCTAGCTACAAGCCACAAGTGCTAGCAACTTGTAGTCATAATGACTTCGGTTTATTATGGCTATTGTCGAGTATGAAAGTATGCCTATGAAAAAAGATAGCGATGAACGAATCGGATCTATTACGATCCATTAGCCTTTGTTCACTGGTTTTACACGATAGAGCGCTAAATTACCGAATCTCTTTAATTCTCATAAACCAGCTCAAGCGTTGGGTTAAGCCGAGTTTTTGAATTTTCAGTCACCACAGAATCGAGGGTTAGTCATGCCGCATTTTTTTGACGACAATAATGGACGCAAATCGTTTGAGCTGCCCGGTGCCAAACCTCACTACACGCCCGATCGGCCTGGGCAGGTGGAGCATATTTTCCTAGATCTAGCGTTAGATATTCCTCGCCAAAGCTATCAGGGCATCTGTCAAATTCGGCTGAATCCAGTGCGGTGCGGCGTGGAACGGCTGACGCTGGATGCGGTCGATTTGCAGATTCAGCGCGTGCAGGTGGAGGGCGCGACTCGACCCTTTGACTATAACGGTGAGCAGCTCCAGATTCAGATTTTGCCGACGGTGACAGGTCAGCCAATTCTGATTGAGATCCAGTATCGGGTCGAAAAGCCCCAGCGCGGCATTTATTTCATCCAGCCTTCTGCCGACTATCCGCAGAAGCCAACTCAGGTTTGGACCCAGGGCGAAGACGAGGATTCGCGCTACTGGTTTCCCTGCTTTGACTATCCGGGACAGCTCGCCACCTCTGAAATTCGGGTGCGCGTGCCGCAGCAGTATTTGGCCATCTCGAACGGCGAGCTAGTCTCGACCGAGACAGTCGGCGCGGACAAGATTTACCACTGGCTGCAAAAAGAGGTGCATCCCAGCTATTTAATGACGCTGGCAGTGGGCGATTTTGCGGAGCTGCGCGACGAGTGGCAGGGCAAGCCTGTGACTTACTACGTCGAGAAAGGTCGCGAGGCAGATGCGCGCCGCACAATGGGCGATACGCCAGCGATGATCGAGTTCTTCAGCCAGACCTACGGCTATCCTTACGCTTTCCCCAAGTACGCGCAGGTCTGCGTCGAAGACTTTATCTTTGGCGGCATGGAAAACACCTCGACGACGCTGCTGACAGATCGCTGTTTGCTGGATGAGCGGGCGGCGTTGGATAACCGCAATGCGGAAAGCTTGGTAGCGCATGAGCTGGCGCATCAGTGGTTTGGCGATTTGGTGGTGATTAAGCACTGGTCGCACGCCTGGATTAAAGAGGGTATGGCTTCTTATGCGGAGGTGCTCTGGACGAATCGCCAGTATGGGGCAGAGGCAGCGGCCTACTATTATTTGGAGGAAGCCCGCAGCTACTTGAGCGAGGACAGCTCGCGCTATCGTCGCCCGATGGTGACGCATATTTATCGGGAGGCGATTGAGCTATATGACCGTCACCTCTATGAAAAAGGAGCCTGCGTCTATCACATGATTCGGGCGGAACTGGGGGACGAGCTGTTTTTCAAGACAATCCAGAGGTTTGTGCAGGACAACGCGCACCGCACGGTGGAGACGGTGGATCTGCTGCGGGCGATTGAGAAGGCTTCGGGGCGGAACCTGCAATTTTTGTTTGATCAATATGTGTTTCGGGGCGGGCATCCAGACTATAAGGTGGC